>JACCDQ011829091.1_pt1 | contig 18492 bp, 14 predicted proteins | sample 7446031 | NCBI WGS metagenome assembly JACCDQ01 (sample SAMN15323442, study PRJNA562643) | freshwater metagenome | isolation source: river surface water | place: USA:Blue River Watershed | collected 2017-08-17
ACGGCAGGTTTGTTCAAACTCAACTTGCAACGCCACGCCCTGCAAGGCGACGAAGCACAAAAACCGATGGACCTGGGCTTCATCGCCCTGCTGTTTGTCATCAGCCTGTCGGGACTGGGTTTGTGGCTCGCTCGTGGCCACGCCAGCATGCCCACCTGGCTGGTGGTGCACCTGGGCGCAGTGATGGCCTTGTTTGCCACGCTGCCCTACAACAAATTCGCACACGGCATTTTCAGAACCGCATCGCTGATCCGCCACGCTGTGGAAAAAAGACAACCCAACCCCATCGGACTGGGCAACGATTGAAAGAGGAAACACCCATGACATCCAAACGCACAACCCTTCAAGCCCTCGCTTGCGTGGCCTTGGCCTGCGCCGGTCTGAGCGCCGGGGCCCAAACCTTTCCCCCCAAGAAAACCATCACCCTGGTGGTCGGCTTTGCGGCAGGCGGCGCGGCCGACACAGGCGCGCGCATCATCGCCAAGAAACTGGGTGAAAACATTGGCGCATCGGTCGTGATCGACAACAAGCCTGGCGCAGGCGGCAACATCGCCCACCAGTTCGCAGCGCAAGGCCCAGCCGATGGCAGCGTCATTTTGTTTGGCTCGGTCGGCCCGCTGACCATCGCACCACACATGATGAAGCTGCCCTACGACCCGGTGAAAGACCTCTCGCCCATCACCATGGGCGTGAACTTCCCCAACGTCTTGGTGGTCGGTGCACACACCGGCATCAAAACCTTTGCCGAGTTCATCGCCTACGCCAAAAAGAACCCCGGCAAGCTCGACTTCGCATCGACCGGCGCGGGCTCCGCATCGCACCTTGCCGGTGAATTGCTCAACGACATGGCCAGCATCGACAGCGTGCACGTGCCCTACAAAGGCGGCGCCCCCGCCATGCAGGACCTGATCGGTGGCCGGGTGGCTGCGTATTACTCCACCCTGTCGACCGCCTTGCCCCACATCGAAAGCGGCAAGTTGATCCCCCTGGCCAGCACGGGCGCCATGCGGCTGCCTGCCTTGCCCAAAATTCCAACGATTGCCGAATCCGGCTACCCCGGCTTTTCTGCCACCAACTGGTACGCCTTTGTGGCCTCGTCCAAGGTGCCTGCGCCCATGCTGGACCGCTGGAACACAGAGCTGGTCAAAGTGCTCAAGAGCCCTGACGTGATTGAACAACTCAACAGCCATGGCCTGACACCCCAACCCGGAACCCGCGATGAATTTGCCAAATACATGGCCAAAGAAACTGCCACCTGGGGTCGCGTGATCCGGGAGCGCAAGATCACAGCCGATTGATCCCCAAAACCACAGGAGACAAACCATGACACTGCTGAACACCCTCTCTCGCCGCAGCCTGCTCGCCAGCGCCTTGCTGGCCTTCGCCTCACTGGCGGCACAAGCTGCCGAAATCCGCGTCGTTACCTCCGGCGCCTTCACCGAAGCCTACAAAAAACTGGTGCCCATCTACGAAGCGGCCAGCGGCCACAAAATCATCAGTTCTTACGGTGCCTCGATCGGCAACGCCCCTGACTCGATCCCCAGCCGCTTTGCACGCGGCGAGAAATTCGATCTGGTGATCCTGTCCGAAGGCGGCCTCGAAGCCCTCATGAAAGACGGCAAACTGATGCCCGGCAGCCGCGTGGACCTGGCCCGATCGCAAATTGGCGTGGCCGTGCGCAAAGGCACTCCCAAACCCGACATCAGCACCGTCGAAGCGCTCAAGCAAACCCTGCTGAGCGCCAAGTCGGTGGCCTACTCGGCCAGCGCCAGCGGCACCTACCTGTCCACCGAGATGTTCCCCAAGCTGGGCATTGCCGAGCAGATGCAAAAGACAGCCCGCAAGATCATGAGCGAACGCGTGGGCGCGGTGGTGGCGCGAGGTGACGCCGAGCTGGGCTTTCAGCAAGTCAGCGAGTTAATCTACTTCAAGGAACTCGACTTTGTGGGCACCTTGCCCGATGCCGTACAGCAGACCATCTTCTTCTCGTCGGCGCTGGTGCAAGGCTCGGAGCAGCAAGAAGCGGCCAAGCACCTGGTGCGGTTTTTCACATCGCCCGCCGTGGCCGAGATCGTGCGCGGCACGGGGCTGGACCCCGCGACCAAGCCCTGAGAGAAGGCAACTTTCAGCTCACCTTGCAGGTCGGCGGCTTCAGCCCCGACATGGGCCTGCGCCAAGTCCAGCCATCTTCGGACCTGAAGGTGCCGACCTACGGGGGATGACCATTCGGACACATCACCCCTGGCTGTGAATTCGGGCGTGAATCCGCTGCACCGTTTTCCACACACCCCACAGCACCAGTGGAATCGACAGCCCTGCCGCCATTTCCGGATTCAGCGGCAGGCCCAGTTTGTTCAAGGCTTTGGCCCCGTACAGCACCAGGCTCACCACGTAGTAGCTGATGGCGGCGATCGACAAGCCTTCCACTGTGGACTGCAAGCGCAGCTGAAGGGTTTGTCCTTTGGTCAACTTTTCAAGCAGTTGCTGGTTTTGCGTCTCGGTCGCAATGTCCACCCGCGTGCGCAACAAGGCGCTGGTGCGCGAGACACGTTCCGACAATGACGCCAAGCGCTGCGCGGTGGCGGCTACCGTGGCCATGGCCGGGGACAAACGGCGTTGCATGAATTCGCCCACGGTCTGCGTGCCATGCAATGGGCGTTCGCGCAGCTCGGCAATGCGTTCACGCACCAAGGCGTCGTAAGCCCGCGTGGCTGAAAAGCGGTAACCGTGCTCAGCGGTTGCACGCTCCACCCGAGCGGCCAGGCTGACCAGGGCATCCAGCAGATCCTGGTCAGCGCTTTCCTTGCGCTCCAGCCTTGCGGTGATGTCGGCCAATTGCGCCTCGGCTTGCGCCAGCACCGGAGACAGTTGCTTGGCCACAGGCAAGCCGCGCAAAGCCATCAGGCGGTAGGTCTCCAGTTCGAGCACACGTTGAGAAATGCGTCCGGCTCTTCTGTCTGCTGTGTCAGCGGGCGCGAGCACCAGCATGCGCTCAAAACCATCCTCGCCAATGCGCAAGTGGGTCAACAGACAAGAGTGCGACTGCCCCTCGCTGGTGTTGCCCATGCGCGAGCCGATGATGGCACCGTCACCCAACCAGACCTGCGCCTTGTCCAGCAAATCGGCGTCCTGCATGCCCTGCGGCAGCATCGCCAGCTGAATGGCCGCCACCGTCTGCCCCGGTATAGCGCGCAACCAGGCTGTGCCCACCGCCACATGGGGTGCCAGCTCAGGCAACTCAGCCCCCCAGGCCGCATGCGCAGGCAAAGCCTGCACGATGGCGTAACGGGTGAACTCGGTATGGCGCTCCCACTTGACGGTGAAGCCATCACAGCGCAGGCGCAAAAAATTGCCCCCCAACTTGTCCAGCGTCAAATCGGCGTGCCCGGGCAAGCTGCGCAGATGCAGCCACTCTTGCTCGCGGGTGATGCTTTCATTGAGAACTGCCACATACACAATCAGCGCTGGCAAATGCACACGCGCCGAGGGGCGGGCATGGACTTCGTTGTGCAAAGTCCGGCGTTGCGCATCGTCCTGCGGCAAATAACGCGAGGTGATTTCGTTCATTTGGCCATTTTGGGGCATCGAACACCCTTGCGCACATCCCGCCAGGATCGAAACAGTTTCGACTTTCACCGCACCAAAGGCGGCCAGCGCGGATCAAGCAGGCGGCAATGCAGGCGTTGCTTCGGCTTGCAGCAACTCGCCACTCAGCCATCCCTGAACCGTCCTCCACAGCAGCCAGGCAATCAGCAGGCTCACGCAGACCAGCCAAGCCAGCGCCAGCCCCTGGAGCCAGGCCACATCCGGCGCAATGAACAGCGTCAAGGCGGCAAAGCCCGACAAGGGAAAAGACATGCCCCACATGGCGACACCGAAAGGTTGAGAGACACTGCGCCGAAACACCGTCATGGACAAGAGCGTGAAAAACAGGGCCACACCCCAGGCCATGTGCACCAGCAACCAAGGCGCGCCTAACACAGCGCCCGACAAACCCACCAGGGCGGGCGGTGCAATCGTGATGAACGTCGTGGCCAGCAAACGTTCGGGCCACAAACCCACCATGCCGATGCGCACCAGCACCAAAGTGAGCGCCACTGGCCAAAGCAAAACTGCCACACCGAACTGGGCTGTCGACCAGACTTCATGCCCCAAAGGCACACCAGCCAATGGCGGCAACACATTGCCCACCACCGGGATGAACAAAGCCGGTGTCATGGTGGGCCAAAAAGCAGCGGGCGAGCGCCCCGCATGCAGCCAGCGCTGCACCACCCAAACGGTAGCCAGCAGCAAGGTGGCCGAGCCCAACATCCACAAGCCATCAGCCAAGGCGCTGGGCCCAAACAAAGTGACCATCACAGTGGCCACCAGCACCAAGGAGGTGGGGACCGCCGCCACAAACACGTGTCGAACCGGGTGCGCCAGGTCTTCACGCACAGCCGCCGGGAAGTGCAGCACCCGCCAGCCGTTGGCCAGCAGCAGCACAGCAAAAATCACCGCGGCCAAAGTCCCGATCGTGCACGACACCATCCAGGCCAGATCGCCCAGCCAAGGTGTTGCGCGGTGCCAAGCCAGCGACAAGCCGCACAAACCCAACACCATGGAAAACCACCCCAGAACCAGATGCTGTACAGATGAAGGGGCGGTAGCCTGGCTCATGTCAAAGAGGGGGGCGAGGGGTGTTGCTATTTCAGGGTTTTGCCCTGACTGTCCAAGACCGCGATTGTGACCGGAATGCCCTGACCCACGCTTTGCGTGACGGTGCAATAAGTCTCAAAGGTGTCCAGCACCCGGTCCAGATGCGCCAGGCTTTCACCGGGCACCCCCAAGGTCAGCACCGCATGGATGCCCAACACCCGCAGGCGGTTGTCTGCATTGCGACCCACTTCGCTGGTAATCTGACAGCGAATGGGCTCTGGCGCCTGTTTGAACTTGCGCAGCGCAAACAACAGCGAGTCCGACAGGCAATTGCCCACAGCCGCACTGAGCAGCTGTACCGGCGACGGCCCCTGACCTGTGCCCAAGGGCGCGGGTTCATCGCTGGTGATCGTGGGCACATCCTCGCCAAAGACGATGTCAAAGCGGTAGTCGTGCTGCTGGTGCAGGCTGACCTGGATGGTTTTTTCGCTCATGGCTTCAGCAGCACTTGCTGCCGCAAGCGGCCTCGTCCTTCACACCCAGCTTGCGCAGGATGAAGCCCATGGGACACACATTGGTGAAGCCGAACTGGAACAGGTTCAAGCCCACAAAAGCGGTAAAGGCCAGGAACCACTTGTTCACAAACAAGGGTGAGCCCTCCACCCCCAGCGCCAGGGACAACATGATGAACAGACCAGCGATCACACGGATATAACGTTCTACAGTCATGGTTTTCTCCTTAAAAAAAATCAAACGGCTTCGTGCTGCTTGCGGTACAGCGCGTAGTACAGCACCGGGATGACCACCAGCGTGAGCACGGTGGACACCAGGATGCCAAAAATCAGCGAGATGGCCAGGCCATTGAAGATCGGGTCGTCCAGAATGAAGAAGGCACCGATCATCGCGGCCAGGCCCGTCAAGGCAATGGGCTGGGCCCGCACGGCGGCTGACTGCACCACCGCGTCCTTGAAGGCCAGGCCCGACTTGACCTGCAGCTCGATGAAGTCCACCAGCAAGATGGAGTTGCGCACGATGATGCCGGCCAGCGCGATCATGCCGATCATGCTGGTCGCCGTGAACTGCGACTGCAGCAAAGCATGGCCTGGCATGACGCCGATGATGGTCAGCGGGATCGGCGCCATGATGACCAGCGGCGTCAGGTAACTCCTGAACTGCGCAACCACCAGCAGGTAAATCAGGATCAGCCCCACGCCATAGGCCGCGCCCATATCGCGGAAGGTTTCGTAAGTGACCTGCGACTCACCATCCCACTTCAGGGCGTATTGGCGGTAGGCGTCTTCGGGCTGGCGAATCCAGTACTCACCCAACTCACCCGCGCCAGGCAACGCCGCCTCAGCCAGATGCGGACGGATGCCGAACAAGCCGTACAAAGGCGAATCCAGCCGTCCGGCCATGTCGCCAAACACATAGCTCACAGGCATCAGGTCTTTGGTGAACAGCGGCTTGTCGATCACGCCTTGCTCCACCGTGACCAGCTCCGACAAAGGCACCAGCCGGCCATTGGCCGCACGCAGGGGCAGCGCCAACACCGTGTCCAGACCCACTTGCGATGTCAGCGGCAATTGCAGGCGCACAGGCACCGGCAGCTTGGACTGCCCATCATGCAGGTAAGTGCTGTCCAGGCCCGACAAGGCACCGTGCACCGTTTGCGCCACCACCGCCACCGGAATGCCGAGCGACTCTGCACGCTGACGGCGCACCGTCAGGTGGGCGCGCGGCGCGTCTTCTTTGAGCGAAGTGTCCACGCCCACGATGTCGGGCGTTTGGGCAAAGGCCTTGGCCACGCGTTGGGCCAGCTGCTGGCGACCGGCTTCGTCCGGGCCATAAATTTCAGCCACCAGAGGGCTCATCACCGGCGGGCCGGGCGGCACTTCCACCACCTTCACACGAGCACCGTGACGCTGGCCGATTTTTTCCAGCTCGGGGCGCAAGCGCTGCGCGATGGCATGGCTCTTTTCATGGCGGTGCTTTTTGTCCACCAGATTGACTTGCAAATCACCTTGCTCGGCATCGGCGCGCAGGTAGTACTGGCGCACCAAACCGTTGAACGTGATCGGGCTGGCGGTGCCGGCATAGCCTTGCAGGTCACGCACTTCAGCTTGCTGCGCCAAGAACAGGCCCATCTCGTGCAAAGCCGAGGCCGTGCCTTCCAGCGGTGTGCCAGCAGGCATCTCGACCACCACCTGGAATTCGCTCTTGTTGTCAAAGGGCAGCATCTTGAGCACCACCCACTGCACCAGACTCAGGCCCACCGACAGCAACAAAGCGACGACGATGCCCATGAGCAGGAACCAGCGTTTGCGACTGCTTTCCAGGAAAGGGGTCAGCACTTTGGCAAACACCGTCTGCAACTTGTCGGCCAGGCCTTCGGCTGCGCCATGACCATGGGCCGCATCGTGCGGCTTCATGAGCTTCAAGGCCAACCAGGGTGTGACGGTGAAGGCAATCGCCAATGACAGCGCCATGCCCAGACTGGAGTTGATCGGGATGGGGCTCATGTAAGGGCCCATCAAACCACTGACAAAAGCCATGGGCAACAAGGCCGCAATCACCGTCAAAGTGGCCAGAATGGTCGGGCCACCGACTTCGTCCACAGCCGCCGGGATGATCTGGAACAAAGGCTTGCCGGGGAACAGCTTTTGGTGCCGGTGGATGTTCTCCACCACCACAATCGCGTCGTCCACCAAAATGCCGATCGAGAAAATCAGCGCAAACAAACTCACCCGGTTGAGCGTGAAGCCCCAGGCCCAGCTGGCGAACAAAGTGGACGTCAAGGTCAGGATCACCGCCCCGCCCACAATGACGGCTTCGCGTCGGCCCAAGGCCAGGCCCACCAGCAAAATCACCGAGGCGGTCGCAAAGGCCAGTTTCTGAATCAACTTGTTGGCTTTTTCGGCTGCGGTCTCGCCATAGTCACGCGTCACCGTGGCCTGCACGCCCTGGGGGATCACGCTGTTGCGCAGCATGTCCAGGCGGGCGCGGGCCGCGGAGGCCACATCCACCGCGTTCTCGCCGGGCTTTTTAGTGACCGTCAGGGTCACGGCTGGATAGACTTGTCCGGCTTGTGCTTTGTCTTGTCCTTTACCTTGTTCCTCGGGCATCGCCTCAGCACCCGCTGCCGAGCCTGGGGTGTACCAGACGTAACGCTTGGGCAACTGCGCACCTGCTTCCACACGGGCCACTTCGCGCAGGTACACCGGCTTGCCCTGGTTCACGCCCACCACCAAGGACGCCACGTCGTCTGCCGAGGTCAGGAACTCACCGGTTTCCACCGTCAACATTTTCCCGTTGTCAGGCTGCATCACCGCACCCGATGGCATGCCCAGATTGGCGGCCGCCAAGGTGGCCTTGAGGCTCATCACATCGATGCCGCGCTCACGCAAACGGCTCGGCTCCAGCCAAACCTGCACGGCGCGACCGGGGCCGCCCAAGGTCTGCACTTCGCGCACGCCCTTGACCTGTTTGATCTCGGACTCCAGCGTCTTGGCCACGCGTTCAAGATCCTGCGCCGACTCGGCTTGCGATGACCACAGGGTCACGCCCAACACGGGCACGTCGTCGATGCCTTTGGGTTTGACGATCGGTGGCAGTGTGCCCAGATCGCGCGGCAACCAATCCTGGTTGGCGTTGAGCACGTCGTACAGACGCACCAAGGCTTCGGTCCGCGGCACGCCCACCTTGAACTGCACGGTCAAGACCGCCACGCCGGGGCGCGCCACCGAGTAGGTGTGCTCAATGCCCGCGATCTGACCGAGCACCTGCTCGGCCGGCTGTGCCACCAGCTTTTGCACGCTGGTACTGCTGGCCCCCGGAAAGGGGATCAGCACATTGGCCATGGTGACGTTGATTTGAGGCTCTTCTTCGCGCGGCGTCACCAGCACGGCGAACAAGCCCAGCAACAAAGCCACCAGCGCCAGCAAAGGCGTCAAGGCGTTGGATTGGAACGCCGCCGCCAGGCGACCCGACACCCCCAGTCGCTCGGTCTGTGGTTCTTGTGGTGTGTTGTTGTGCATGGCCACCTCACTGGCCTTTGGCCGTTGAACCGGCGGCCTTGGCACCTGCAAGACCGGCTTTGACCGCATCCACAGCCACCGCATCCGAAGCTTTCAAGCCCGCCAGAACCTCCACTCCGCTGGTGCCATGGTCCTGCCCCAGACGCACTGCCTTGAGTGCAAAGCCTTGCGGCGTTGCCACATACACCGCCGTCAGCTCACCACGCTGCAACACGGCCGCCTTGGGCACCACCATGCGCTGCACTTGCGCGCCCACAAAGCGCACGCGTGTGGGTTGCCCCGGAATCATTTGCCCAGCGGCTGAAGTGGGCACCTCCATTTTCCAGGTCATGGTCTGGCTGACCGGGTCGGCCGCACCCACCGCCTGGTGGTTCAGCGGCTTGACCCATGTGGCCTGGCCGTTGACACCGGTCACCTGAAATTCAATCTGCTGTGCAGCCTGAGCCTGCGCGTTCATCGATGCAGGCACCTGCACCACCACCCGCAAAGGCTGGGGGGCATAGACCACAGCAATCGGTTTACCCGGCACCGCCAGATCACCGGCCTGCACCAGGGTGTCGAACACATAGCCATCAAAAGGCGCCGTCACCTTGGTGAACGATTGCGCCAAACCCGCCTGGCGGGCACCCGCGCCTGCACCATCACGGCCCGCTTGTGCGGCCTTGTACTGCGCAGCGGCCACATCCAGCGCAGCCTGGCTCACAAAGCCTTTGGCCTTCAATTCCTGTTGGCGCAGCCAGTGGGCCTTGGCATTGGCCAGCTCGGCATCGGCTTGGGCCACTTGTGCCTGACTACGCGCCAGCCCGGTCTGGGTGTCGCGGTCGTCGATGGTGGCCAGTACCTGACCGGCTTTGACACGCTCACCCGCTTTGACCAGCAAAGCCGCCACACGGCCTGATGCCTGTGCAGACACCGTGCTTTGGCGCACCGGCTCCACCACACCCTCCAGCACATAAGCACTGCTGACCACCTGAGCGCCCATGCTTTGCACGGCCACTTCAGGGGCTGCCAGCGCATTCAAGCCTGTGGCCAGCAGGGCGGCCAGCACGATCGGTTGACCCACCCGAACTTTGAAGCATTGATAAGCAGTGAACAAGCGCATGGAAATCTCCTTGGCAACATTCTACAACATACCCCCACGGGTATAAAAAGGCACAAAAAAAACCCGTGGACAAACGCCACGGGCCATTGAGCGCTTGAAACCAGCCGACTCAGAACGGGATGTCATCGTCCATGTCATCAAAGCTGCTGGGCGCGGGCTTGGCGGCAGGCGCTGGGCGCGCAGCCGGTGCAGCAGCAGGGCGTGCTGCCGGCGCCTGGCGCGGTGCGTAGCCACCACCATCGTCCGATGGCGCACCCATGCCCTGGCGACCGCCCAGCATTTGCATGGTCTCACCGCGAATTTCCGTGGCGAACTTCTCGATGCCATCCTTGTCAGTGTATTTGCGAGTGCGCAGGCTGCCTTCGACGTAAACCTGGGACCCCTTTTTCAGGTACTGGCCAGCAATTTCGGCCAATTTGCCAAAGAAGCTGATGCGGTGCCACTCGGTGGCTTCCTTCATTTCGCCGGTCGCCTTGTCTTTGTAGCGGTCGGTGGTGGCCACGTTGATGTTGCTCACGGCATCGCCTGAAGGCAAATAGCGGGTTTCGGGATCGCGGCCCAAATTGCCGACGATGATGACTTTGTTGACGGATGCCATGAAAAACTCCTCGAATAGGTGTGGATTATGCGGCTTTTAGGTCTGGATCTGACAGTCTTCAGGCCGCCTGCCGCACGGGCGCCGAACGGCCAGGTGCCTGCATGGGCAAAGCCACCAGCCACCACACCAGCATGGCCCCCGCACAACAGAGGAACAAGATCGGGCTGCCCCAGGTCTTGACCAGGTAACCGCCCAGCCAGCCGCCCACAAAAAAGCCCAGCGACTGGAGGGTGTTGTAAACCCCCATGGCCGTGCCGCGCACCGCCGTGGGCGCCAGGCGCGAAGCCAGGCTGGGCTGGGTGGCCTCCAGCACATTGAAGCCGCAGAAAAACACGAACAACAAAACCGCCAAAGCGCCTAAACGGGACGTGCCCGAGGCTTGCAGCAAAAACCCGATCTGCACCACCGTGATCAAGGCGATGGCCAGCAAAAAAATCTTCTTGAGGTGCCCCCGCCGCTCCATGGCAAACACACCGCCCATCAGGACAAAAGAACCCAGAACGGCCGGCAGATACACCTGCCAGTGATGGTCTTTGCCCAAGCCGGCCTGCACCAGCAAGGCCGGGACCGCCACCCACATGGCCAGTTGCACCGCGTGCAGCACGAACACACCCAGGTTCAGACGCAACAAACCGGTGTGGCGGAGCACATCTTTCAAGCGCCCATGCGCAGGCCCGGCCACCATGGGCGGCGCAGGAGGCGCCCCCCAGACCACCACGGTCACCCCCAGCAAGGCCAGAACACCGGTCACCACAAACAGGCCCGACAAACCCATGGCTGCAGCCATCAAAGGCGCCAGAACCAAAGACAACGCAAACATCAAACCGATACTGGCGCCCACCAAGGCCATGGCCTTGGTGCGCACTTCGTCACGGGTCAAGTCGGCCAGCAAGGCCGTGACAGCGGCAGACACGGCGCCTGCGCCCTGGATGCTGCGACCAATCAACAGACCCGTCAGGTCGGTGGCCGCCGCCGCCCAGAAACTGCCCAAGGCAAAAATCAGCAAGCCCAGCACGATCACACGCTTGCGGCCAAAACGGTCCGAGGCCATGCCAAAAGGCAGCTGCAAAAGGCCTTGGGTCAGGCCATAAATGCCCATGGCCAGGCCCAGCAAGGCCGGGTCCTCACCGCCGGGGTACTTGCGCGCCTCCAGTGCAAACACCGGCAACACCAGGAACAAACCCAACATGCGCAAAGCAAAGATCGAAGCCAAGGATGCGCTGGCACGGCGCTCCAAAGGCGTCATGGTGGTGGAAATCACCGGAGCGGCATCTGAAGCTGAAAGGGGATGGGTCACGCGAAAAAGCCAAGCGGGTCGAAAAACGACATTGTCCCTGATTACAAGGCCATCTGGCTGAGCCAGGCCGCTGGAATGCCCATCGCCGATAATGGTGGGTTTTGTTTTTGTGGCTCCACCGTGAACTCTGATCGCCAAGACACCTATCTGGCTGCGGCCTTGCGGCAAACGCACATCAGCGTGCGGGGTGCGCGCACGCACAACCTCAAAAACATCGACCTGGACATCCCGCGCAACCAGCTGGTGGTGATCACCGGCTTGTCGGGCTCGGGCAAGTCCAGCCTGGCCTTTGACACGCTATACGCCGAAGGCCAGCGCCGCTATGTGGAAAGCCTGTCGGCCTATGCGCGGCAGTTCTTGCAGCTGATGGACAAGCCCGATGTGGACCTGATCGAGGGCCTGTCGCCAGCGATTTCGATTGAGCAAAAAGCCACCAGCCACAACCCGCGCTCCACCGTGGGCACCGTGACCGAGATCCACGACTACCTGCGCCTGCTGTTTGCCCGCGCAGGCACGCCGTATTGCCCCGACCACAATCTTCCCCTGCAAGCGCAGACCGTGAGCCAGATGGTGGACACCGTGCTGGCCCTGCCCGAAGACACCAAGCTGATGATCCTCGCGCCGATTGCGCGTGAGAAAAAAGGCGAGTTTGAAAAAGTCTTCGAGCAGATGCAGGCGCTGGGCTATGTGCGCTTTCGCATCAATGGCCAAACCTTTGAAATGGAAGACCTGCCCACGCTCAAGAAAACCGAAAAGCACAACATCGACGTGGTGGTAGACCGCCTGAAAGTGCGATCCGAAGCCGATGCCAAGGCCCGCGACGCCCTGCGCCAGCGCCTGGCCGAGAGCTTTGAGGCCGCGCTGCAACTGGCCGAACACCGCGCCGTGGCGCTGGAGATGGACAGTGGCACCGAACACCTGTTCAACGCCAAATTCTCGTGCCCGGTGTGCCACTACTCGATCAGCGAGCTGGAGCCGCGCCTGTTCTCGTTCAACTCGCCCATGGGCGCTTGCCCCACTTGCGATGGCATCGGCACGATGGAGTTCTTCGATCCAGAACGCGTGGTCGCCTTCCCGAGCCTGAGCTTGGCCAGCGGCGCCATCAAAGGCTGGGACCGGCGCAACGGCTTTTATTTCAGCATGCTCGAAAGCCTGGCCAGGCATTACCAGTTCGACATCGAAACGCCGTTTGAAAAACTCGCCCCGATTCACCAGCAAGTGCTGCTGTACGGCTCCGGCGACGAAGACATCAAATTCAGCTACACCATGGAGTCAGGCGCCTCGCAAGGCAAGAAGGTCAGCAAGAAGCACCCCTTTGAAGGGATCATCCCCAACATGACGCGCCGCTACCGCGAGACCGACTCGTCGGTGGTGCGCGAAGACTTGGCGCGTTACCGCAGCACGCAGCCCTGCACCAGCTGCCACGGCACGCGCCTCAAACGCGAAGCACGCCATGTGCGCATTGGCGAAGGCGCACAGGCCCGTGCCATTTACGAGATCAGTCACATCACCCTGGGCGAGTCGCAGCAATACTTTCAGGGCCTGAAACTGCAAGGTGCCAAAGCCGAGATCGCTGACAAGGTGGTGCGCGAGATCGCCTCGCGCCTGAAGTTCTTGAACGACGTGGGCCTGAACTATTTGAGCCTGGACCGCAGCGCCGACACCCTGTCGGGCGGCGAGGCCCAGCGCATCCGCCTGGCCAGCCAGATCGGCTCAGGGCTCACAGGCGTGATGTACGTGCTGGACGAACCCAGCATCGGTCTGCACCAGCGCGACAACGACCGCCTGATCGGCACGCTGCAACACCTGCGCGACATTGGCAACAGCGTGCTGGTGGTCGAGCACGACGAAGACATGATCCGCGTAGCCGACCATGTAATCGACATGGGGCCGGGCGCGGGCGTACACGGCGGGCGCGTGATGGCTCAAGGCACTTGCGCCGACATCCTGGCCGCGCCCGATTCGGTCACCGGTCAATACATGTCGGGCCGCAAAAAGATCGAGGTCCCCAAGCGCCACAAGGCGGGCAAGGATTTCATCGAGATCGTGGGCGCATCCGGCAACAACCTGAAAAGCGTGAACGTCAAATTCCCCGTGGGGCTGCTCACTTGCGTGACCGGTGTATCGGGCTCGGGCAAATCCACCCTGGTGAACGACACGCTGTACACCGCTGCCGCGCACCAGATCCACCGCGCTCACGACGAGGCTGCGGCGCACGAAGTCATCAACGGCCTGGAGCATTTCGACAAAGTCATCAACGTGGACCAGTCGCCCATTGGTCGCACCCCGCGCAGCAACCCCGCCACCTACACCGGCCTGTTCACCCACATCCGCGAGCTGATGGCCGAAGTGCCCGCTGCCCGCGAGCGTGGCTACGGGCCAGGACGTTTCTCTTTCAACGTGGCCGGAGGCCGCTGCGAAGCCTGCCAGGGCGACGGCATGGTCAAAGTGGAAATGCACTTTTTGCCCGACGTGTACGTGCCGTGCGACGTGTGCCACGGCATGCGCTACAACCGCGAAACGCTCGAAGTCCAATACAAGGGCCAGAACATCGCGCAGATCCTGAACATGACGGTGGAAGCCGCGCACCAGTTCTTCAGCGCCGTGCCATCCATAGCCCGCAAGCTGCAAACCCTGCTCGACGTCGGCCTGACCTACATCCGCCTGGGCCAAAGCGCCACAACCCTGTCGGGCGGCGAGGCACAGCGCGTCAAGCTGGCACTCGAATTGTCCAAACGCGACACCGGCCGCACGCTGTACATCCTGGACGAGCCCACCACCGGCCTGCACTTTGCCGACATCGACCTGCTGCTCAAGGTGCTGCACCAGCTGCGCGACGCGGGCAACACCATCGTCATCATCGAGCACAACCTCGACGTCATCAAAACCGCCGACTGGCTGATCGACATGGGGCCGGAGGGCGGCGCAGGCGGCGGCACGGTACTGGGCGAAGGTACGCCGGAGCAGCTGGCCAAAAACAAGGCGAGTTTCACGGGCCATTATTTGGCGCGTTTGCTTTAAAGGCGCTGCGCCCTCGACCCCTTCCTCTGCCTCTTCATTCATCCCATTTTGGAATTTCAAGCCTCCATGAAAACCGTCATCCGTGCCTGCTTCAAAACCCTGCGCCTTGTGTTGGGTCCCTTCATGTTGCTCAAAGAGCGCCTGACCCAGCCCAAAGGCATCGTGCGCGAAGCTGCGGCGCAGGCCAGCGTGGACCAGCAGTGCCAAAACATGGCGCTGTACCAGTTCAGCACATGCCCGTTTTGCATCAAGGTGCGCCAGGAAATGCGCCGCCTGTCGCTGCCCATTGAAAAGCGCGACGCGCAGCACCACACAACGAACAGAAATGAATTGCTGCAAGGCAGTGGCGCAACCAAGGTGCCATGCCTGAAGATCACCGAAGCCGATGGCCAGACCCGTTGGCTGCAGGACTCGGGCGCGATCGTCGCGTATCTGCGCGAACGCTTTGCCTGAATGACAGCCGCGGCAAGTCGCCTGAAGGTCGGCACATTCAGTCCCAACAGGAACCCGTGCCAAGCCCATCAGCGTCGGAACTGAAGCTCCGACCTACGAGGATGCACTCGTAGGGTGGCGGCTTTAGCCCCGACAAGCCCCCCAAAGCTGCGCTTCGCCCATGGAAACCGAACTCAAACTCTTGCTGTCAGCACCCGAGCTGCCGCGCCTGTTGGCCCACCCATTGCTGGCAGGCACAAGCCGCACGCAGCGCTTACTCAACACCTATTTCGATACGCCTCATCTGGCCTTGCAGCAAGGCCGCATGGCTGTGCGCGAGCGGCTGTCGGGTGCGCAATCGCTGCTGACCGTCAAGACCGCAGGCCAAAGCACAGGCGGCTTGTCACGCCGCCAGGAGTGGGAAGGCCCGACCACTCCCGGTGCGCTGCAGTTCGATCAGCTGGTGGATGACGCCGTGCTGAGCCAAATGCTGATGACCTTGCGCCCACAACTGCAAGCCATGTTTTGCACCGACTTTGAACGCCAGCGCTGGGTCATCGCCCACGCCGACGCGCAAATCGAAGTGGCACTGGACCAGGGCCGCATCCATGTGCCCGGCACTGACCTGACCGAGCCGATTCTGGAGTTGGAACTTGAACTGCTCAGCGGCCCGGAATCGGCCCTGATGGCGCTGGCAGATGCGCTGCGCCAAACTCCCCAAGGCCCGGTAATCCTCACGCCCAGCGATGCGAGCAAGGCGCAGCGGGGGCAGGCGCTTTGGCAACAAAAATGAGCCGGGCGCTGTTGAGCGCATGCGCCGTCACCTGGCTCTGGTTGCTTTAGGTGATACCCCCTCAGCGGTCACTGGTGTAAAAAACGCGCTTCTACAGGAGCGCCCATGACCACCCAGCACCCCACCTTGCCCCACGCCCAACCCGCCGATGTGGGCCTGTGCCCCGAGCGCACGCAGCGCCTGATGGACGTGCTGCGCCGTGAAGTAGCCAGTGGCCGTTTGCCCGGCGCGGTGGCCATGATCGCCCGGCGCGGGCAGATCGGCTTATTCGAGGCCGTGGGCCAGCAAGACACCGGCGCAGGCACGCCGATGCAGACCGACAGCATTTTTCGCATCTATTCGATGACCAAGCCGGTGGTGTCGGTGGCGGTGATGATGCTGGTCGAGCGCGGACAGTTGCTGCTGAGTGACCCGGTCAGCCGCTGGCTGCCCGAGTATGCGAACCAGCAAGTGGCCACGGCCCATGGTCTCGAGCCCGTGCGGCAAGCTGCCACGGTGCAAGACCTGCTGCGACACACGGCGGGGCTGACGTATGAATTTTTGGGCGACTCGCCGGTGCAGCGCCAATACGGCGCGGTGAAGATCGCCTCACGCGAGCGGACCAACGCAGAGTTTTCGCAAACGCTGGCGGCGCTGCCGCTGCAGTTCCAACCCGGCACGGTGTGGGCCTACAGCCGCGCCACCGATGTGCTGGGGCGGCTCGTGGAGGTGGTCAGCGGCCAAGGGTTGGGCGCATTTTTGCAAGCCGAAATCTTTGGTCCGCTGGGCATGGTGGACACCGGCTTTGCCGTGCCGCCCGATCAGCACCACCGCATTGCTGAACCCTTTGCGCACGACCCCGATGGCGGCATGCCGATGAAGGTGTTGGAGCCGCGCCAGGTGCCCGCCATGGAAGGCGGTGGCGGCGGGCTGATGTCCACCGCCATGGACTACGCCCGCTTTTTGCAATGCCTGCGCAACCGAGGCGAGCTGAACGGCGTGCGCCTGCTCGGCCACCACATGGTGGACTACATGACCGCCGACCACTTGGGCGATATTCCGGCAGACGGCACCTTGCTGCCGCCGGGCCACGGCTTTGGCCTAGGGTTTGCGGTGCGCACCCAGCTGGGCCTGTCGCCCGTGCCCGGCTCGGTGGGCTTGTATTACTGGGGCGGCATCGCGGGCACCACCTTCTTTGTGGACCCAGCGCTCGACATGTACGCCATGCTGATGATTCAGGCCCCCAACCAAAGGGACTACTATCGGCCCTTGTTCCGCGACCTGGTGTACGCGGCGCTGGTGTGAGTCCAATAGGTCGGTGGCTTCAGCCCCAACATGGAACGGTCACCAAACCCGCAGTGTCGACCAACCGCAGCGTCGGAGCTGAAGCTCCGACCTACAAAAATCATTCAATTTCTGGAGACAAAGAACATGCCCACATCCGGCCTCATGATGAACCGCCCGCTGCTCATTTCGGGCATCCTCGAACACGGCGCTGCACAGTTCGGCGATCAGGAAATCGTTTCGCGTGAGACGCATGGCCCGCTGCACCGCACCACCTATGCCGATGCAGCCAAACGCGCACGCCAGCTGGCCAACGCCTTGGCGCACATGGGGCTCAAAGCGGGCAGTGCGGTGGGTTCGATCGCCTGGAACAACCACCGCCATCTGGAAGCGTATTACGCCGTCTCGGGCAGCGGCATGGTCATGCACACCTGCAACCCGCGCCTGCACCCGCAGCAGCTGATCTATGTGATCAACCACGCCGAAGACGAGGTGGTGCTGTTTGACGCCACCTTTGCGCCACTGGTCAAAGGCATCGCCGCGCATTGCCCGCGGGTAGCAGCCTGGGTGTGCCTGGCCGATGCGGCCAACACACCCGCAATCGACGGCGTGAGCGTGCAAAACTACGAAGACCTGATCGCGGGCCACAGCGACCGCTTCGCATGGCCCGATCTGGATGAAAACACGGGCGCGGCGCTGTGCTACACCTCGGGCACCACCGGCAACCCCAAGGGCGTGCTGTATTCGCACCGTGCCATCGTGATGAACGCGACCACCGCCTGCCTGCCCGATGTGCTGGGCCTGTCCACGCAAGAGACCATCTTGCCGGTGGTGCCCATGTTCCACATCAACGCCTGGTGCATCCCGTATGCCGCGCTGGTGGCGGGCACCAAGCTGGTGCTGCCCGGCCCCAAACTCGACGGCCCCAACTTGTTCGAGCTGATGGATACCGAGCAGGTCAGCATCAGCGCAGGCGTGCCCACCATCTGGATGGGCCTGATCCAGCACGTCGAGCAAAACAACTTGCGCTTCGCCCACATGAAGCGCACCTGCGTGGGCGGCTCGGCCATGCCCATGGCGCTGATCGCCAAGTTCATGGACAACTACGGCGTGGAAGTGCGCCACGGCTGGGGCATGACCGAAACCACCGCCGTGGCCACCATGAGCAATCTGGGCCGCGCCGACCGCCTGCGCCCCGCCGCCGAACAGCACGCCATCGTGGCCAAGCAGGGCAAGACCGTCTCGGGCATCGAGATCAAGATCGTGGACGAAAACGGCCATGACCTGCCCCGCGATGGCAGCTCGCAAGGCGAG
>JACCDQ010873883.1_pt1 | contig 18491 bp, 17 predicted proteins | sample 7446031 | NCBI WGS metagenome assembly JACCDQ01 (sample SAMN15323442, study PRJNA562643) | freshwater metagenome | isolation source: river surface water | place: USA:Blue River Watershed | collected 2017-08-17
ATGCTTTGCTTATCTACTACTACTAATTTAAATAAAGAAAACAAGAGGAAGAGATGATCGTACTGAAAGCAACACAAGACAAGGTTTTGTCAGTTCTGCAATCTGTTGCAGGTATCGTTGAACGTCGTCACACATTGCCAATCTTGGCAAACGTGTTAATTCGTAAAACAGGCAGTGCACTGCAACTAACCACCAGCGATTTAGAAATTCAAATTCGTACGACTGCAGAGCTTGATGGTGATACAGGCAACTTCACAACTACAGTAGGTGCACGCAAGTTGATTGATATCTTGCGCACCATGCCTTCAGACCAAACTGTGAGTTTGGAATCGAATCAAAATAAATTAATTTTGAAAGGTGGCAAAAGCCGCTTTACTTTGCAAAGCTTGCCGGCTGAAGATTTTCCGTTGGTGCAAGAGGCTGCCAACTTTGGTCCTTCATTTAGCGTGCCACAAAAGACTTTGAAAGAGTTGTTGCACCAAGTTTCATTCGCCATGGCTGTGCATGACATCCGTTACTACTTGAACGGTATTTTGTTTGTGGCAGAAGGCAAGCAGCTCAGCTTGGTTGCCACAGATGGTCATCGTTTGGCTTTTTCATCGGCCACTTTAGATGTGGAAGTGCCACGCCAAGAAGTTATCTTGCCTCGCAAAACAGTGCTTGAAATGCAACGCTTGTTGAGCGACAAAGAAGGTGCCATTGAGATGCAATTTGCTGGTAACCAAGCCAAGTTCACATTCGATGGTATGGAGTTTGTAACCAAGTTGGTGGAAGGCAAGTTCCCAGACTACAACCGTGTGATTCCAAAGAACCACAAGAACACCATCACCATGGGTCGTACGGCTTTGCTGGCAACGTTGCAACGCACAGCTATCTTGACCAGTGAGAAATTCAAGGGTGTTCGTCTCAACCTTGAGCCAGGTGTTTTGCGCGTGGCCTCAAGCAACGCAGAGCAAGAAGAAGCTGTGGACGAACTTGAAATTGATTACAACGGCGACGCCATTGAAATTGGTTTCAACGTGACCTATTTGATCGATGCTTTGACCAATATGGATCAAGATATGGTGCAGGTTGATTTGGCTGATTCCAACAGCTCAGCCCTCATCACTATTCCAGAAAACACCACCTTCAAATATGTAGTGATGCCAATGCGTATTTAACGCATTGCTGTTTCCCTTTTTTCCTGATTGAAACCGTGGGGCGCTTGTGCCTCACGCACGAAGACTTGTTATGACCGAACCCATTCAAAATTCAGAAACTCCAGTGACGCCTCCAACCGGTGAAGGCTATGGCGAGGGGTCAATTCAAATTTTGGAAGGCCTTGAGGCGGTTCGTAAGCGCCCAGGCATGTATATCGGTGATACATCGGATGGTTCAGGTTTGCACCACTTGGTGTTTGAGGTGGTCGACAACTCGATTGACGAAGCTTTAGCTGGTCATTGTGATGACATCGTGGTCACCATTCACAGTGACAACTCGATTAGTGTCACTGACAACGGCCGCGGCATTCCCACGGGTGTCAAGATGGATGACAAGCACGAGCCTAAGCGCAGTGCTGCTGAAATTGCATTGACTGAACTGCATGCGGGTGGCAAGTTCAACCAAAACAGCTATAAGGTGTCTGGTGGTTTGCACGGTGTGGGTGTGTCTTGTGTGAACGCATTGTCTAAGTCGTTGCGTTTAATCGTTCGCCGCGACGGCAAAGTGCATACCTTGGAATTTTCCAAAGGCTTCGTGCAAAACCGTTTGATTGAAGTAGTGAACGGTGTTGAAGTGTCCCCAATGCGTATCACGGGCGATACCGAAAAGCGTGGCACAGAAGTTCATTTCTTGCCTGACACAGAAATCTTCACACAAAACACAGATTTTCATTATGAAATTTTGAGCAAGCGTTTGCGAGAACTGAGCTTCTTGAACAACGGAGTGCGTATTCGCTTGTTGGACGAACGCACAGGCAAAGAAGACGACTTTTCGGGTGCAGGTGGTGTGAAGGGCTTTGTAGACTTCATCAATTCAGGCAAAAAAGTGTTGCACCCCAATGCGTTTTACGCCGAAGGTGATCGTCCTGCGGATACCTACGGTGGTATTCCCGGCACCAGCATTGGTGTAGAAGTGTCCATGCAGTGGAACGATGGCTACAACGAAAACGTTTTGTGTTTCACCAACAACATCCCGCAGCGCGATGGTGGTACCCACTTAACGGGCTTGCGTGCTGCGATGACGCGCGTTATCAACAAGTACATCGAAGAAAACGAATTTGCCAAGAAGGCCAAGGTTGAAGTGACGGGCGATGACATGCGCGAAGGCTTGTGCTGCGTGTTGTCTGTCAAAGTGCCTGAGCCAAAGTTCAGCAGCCAGACCAAAGACAAGTTGGTGTCCAGTGAGGTGCGTGCGCCTGTGGAAGACATCGTTGCCAAAACACTGACTGACTATTTGCAAGAGCGCCCCAATGACGCCAAGATCATTTGCGGCAAGATTGTCGAAGCAGCACGTGCCCGCGAAGCTGCCCGCAAAGCACGCGAAATGACACGCCGCAAAGGTGTGTTGGATGGCATGGGCCTGCCAGGCAAGTTGGCTGACTGCCAAGAGAAAGATCCATCGCTCTGCGAAATCTACATCGTGGAGGGTGACTCAGCCGGTGGTTCAGCCAAGCAAGGCCGTGATCGTAAATTCCAAGCGATTCTGCCTCTACGCGGCAAGATTTTGAACGTTGAAAAAGCACGTTACGAAAAGCTGTTGACCAGCAATGAAATCTTGACGCTCATCACGGCCTTGGGTACTGGTATTGGTAAAGCCAGCGCCGAGTCTGGCAAGTCAGCGACAGATGACTTCAACGTTGACAAACTACGTTACCACCGCATCATCATCATGACCGACGCGGACGTTGACGGTGCACACATTCGGACGCTGTTGCTCACGTTCTTCTATCGCCAAATGCCTGAGTTGGTTGAGCGTGGCCATATCTATATTGCCCAGCCACCTTTGTATAAAGTGAAAGCTGGCAAAGAAGAGCTGTACCTCAAAGACGCATCCGCATTGGATGGTTTCTTGTTGCGTATTGCTTTGAAAGACGCAAGTATCACCACTGGTGGTGCTAATTCTCAAGTGCTGAGTGGTGACACTTTGGCTGAGTTGGCACGTAAGCATCAAGTGGCCGAATCCGTGATTGCGCGCTTGAGTGGTTTCATGGATGCTGAAGCTTTGCGCGCTATGGCTGATGGTGTTTCCGTCAATCTTGATACTGTTGCGGATGCTGAAAAATCTGCAGTGGCCATGCAAGAAAAATTGCGTGAATTAGGCAGCGGCTCAGAAGCATCTGGTGAGTTTGATGTGCGCACGGATAAGCCAATCTTGCGCATCAGCCGTCGCCATCATGGCAATGTGAAGAGCAGCGTGATTACCCAAGATTTTGTCCATGGCGCTGATTACGCCGCTTTGGCTGAAGCTGCTCAAACCTTCCGTGATTTGGTTGGTGAAGGTTCGAAAGTTCACCGTGGTGAAGGCGAGAAGGCCAAAGAAGAAAAAGTTTCTGATTTCCGTCAAGCCATGAAGTGGTTGATTGGCCAAGCTGAAAACGCAACAGCTCGCCAACGCTACAAGGGGCTGGGCGAGATGAACCCAGCTCAGCTGTGGGAAACCACGATGGACCCAACCGTTCGTCGTTTGTTGCGTGTGCAAATCGACGATGCCATCGAAGCCGATCGCGTGTTCACGATGTTGATGGGTGATGAAGTGGAGCCTCGTCGAAACTTCATCGAAAGCAACGCCTTGCGCGCTGCCAACATCGACGTTTAAAGCTTTTTGCTTGGTGGGCTTAGCCCATCAAGCCCGCACGATAGTCGTCAACTGCTTGTACCAGTTGCTCGCGTGTGTTCATCACGAACGGGCCGTATTGAGCAATAGGCTCATTTAGTGGTTTTCCGGCAATCAAAATGGCGCGTGTGTTTGCTTGTGCGCGCAACACCACACCATGACCACCGTTACTCAGCACAGCCATTCGCTTGATGGGCACATCGGTTGTTTTGTTACCTTGACCGATTTCTAGGCCTCCACGATACACATACACAAATGCATTGTGGAGCGCTGGCAGCGGTTGTTCGAACACGGCTCCATCAGTGGCAGGGAAGTGAAGGTCTAAGTACAACGGTTCTGTGTGTTCGCGTTGCATTGCACCGATTGCTCCATGAGACTGACCTGCAATCACGCGTATCAGCACACCTTCGTCGCTAATGACTTCAGGAATGCTTTCACTTTGAATGTCTCGATACCAAGGTTCGCATAGCTTATTTTTGGCGGGTAGGTTCAGCCACAGCTGAAAGCCTTCCATCACACCCTCTTCTTGTTCGGGCATTTCACTGTGTGTGAGACCGCGTCCAGCTGTCATCCACTGCACGCCACCGTTTTGCAGTAAGCCTTCGTTGCCGCTACTGTCTTTGTGTCGCATGCGACCTGCGATCATGTAGGTCACAGTCTCAAAGCCGCGGTGGGGATGGTTGGGAAAGCCAGCGATGTAGTCTTCGGGGTTGTCACTGCTAAACGCATCAAGCATCAGGAACGGATCAAGGCGCTCCTGTAGATCGTGGCTAAGGACTCGCGTTAGACGAACGCCAGCACCGTCTTGAGTATCTTGTCCTAGCACTAAGCGCTCAACGCCGCGAGCTTGTGTAAATCTATTCATTTCATGTCACGGCGGTAAGCCAATTATTTTTTCGCTTGTGCATGTTTCTCAATGCGTGCGCTGATTTTTTTCAGCAAAGCCTCGTCAGGATCTTGCCAATTTGCACCCGCTTGGTTGGCCATGAAGACCACAGCGCTACCGAACTCAGCCACTGTTAGTTCTGGTCGCCCACCTTTTGCTGGCATCGCACGCACCCCTTTGTAGCCATCAGCGGTTAATGGCACTTGACCTTCTTTGATGAGCTTGCCCCATGCTTTTTTGTCGCCAATTTGTGGCGCACCTGCTAGGCCTTTTTCATGGCAGTTGGCACAGGTTGTTTTGTATGTTTCTTCGCCTGTTGCAGCTAAAGCAGATGCGGCGATCAATGTGAGTAAGAGAATGTTGATGATTTTGTTCATGCTTATGTCCCGTGTCTAAGGTGAAGATTTTGTCCTAAAAACAATACCCGTATTGATATTGCTGCACCCTAGTAAAATCGCGCCCTTATTCAGCAGGGCGGCGCATAGCCCTGCATTTGTTTGCGTTTGCGCGCACCCCAAAGGTTGGTTATATGTTGTACCCCCAAGAGTTTGATGTCATTGTGGTTGGCGGTGGTCACGCAGGCACAGAGGCTGCGTTGGCTTCGGCACGTATGGGTGCTAAAACTTTACTCCTCAGTCACAACATCGAAACCCTAGGGCAGATGAGCTGTAACCCATCCATTGGTGGCATTGGCAAAGGCCACTTGGTTAAAGAAGTGGACGCTTTAGGTGGTGCGATGGCTTTGGCCACGGACGAGTCTGGCATTCAGTTTCGTATTCTCAACAGTTCTAAAGGCCCTGCCGTTCGTGCCACCCGCGCACAAGCCGACCGCATTTTGTACAAAGCGGCGATCCGTCGCATGCTCGAGAACCAGCCTAACTTGTGGTTGTTCCAACAAGCGGTAGACGACCTGATGGTGGAGGGTGACCGTGTCGTGGGCGCCTGTACCCAAGCCGGTATCCGATTTCGCAGCCGCACCGTGGTGCTGACCGCAGGCACTTTCTTAGACGGCAAGATTCACGTTGGCCTGAACAATTACGCGGGTGGCCGCGCGGGTGACCCGCCGGCCGTGAGTTTGTCGGCCCGACTCAAAGAACTCAAGTTGCCCCAAGGTCGTTTGAAAACCGGCACGCCCCCGCGCATTGATGGCCGCACGATTGACTTTAGCCAATGCATTGAGCAACCGGGCGACGGTGTGGCGAATCAAACTGAAAACGGCGCACGATCGGCAGGCGTGTTGGGTGAAGTGCCTGTGTTCAGTTTCATGGGTCGTGCTTCCATGCACCCGCAACACATGCCTTGCTGGATTACCCATACCAACGAGCGTACTCACGGCATCATCCGTTCTGGCTTTGACCGCAGCCCCATGTTCACGGGCAAGATTGAAGGCGTGGGCCCACGTTACTGCCCGAGCGTGGAAGACAAGATCAACCGCTTTGCCGATAAAGACAGTCACCAAATTTTCTTAGAGCCCGAAGGCCTGACCACGCACGAGTACTACCCTAATGGCATCAGCACTAGTTTGCCGTTTGACATTCAGTATGACTTGGTTCGCTCCATGAAGGGCTTGGAAAACGCCCACATTATTCGCCCCGGCTACGCCATCGAGTACGACTACTTTGACCCTCGCGAGCTCAAGCGCAGTTTCGAAACCCGGGCCATCGGTGGCTTGTTCTTTGCAGGACAAATCAACGGCACGACGGGTTACGAAGAAGCTGCTGCCCAAGGTTTGTTTGCTGGCATCAACGCCGCATTGCAATGTCGCAGCATGGCTGGTGCGGCCAACGACTTTGGCGGCGCGTGGACACCGGGTCGCGACCAAGCCTACTTGGGCGTGTTGGTGGACGACCTCACCACCAAGGGTGTGACAGAGCCGTACCGCATGTTTACCAGCCGAGCCGAGTTCCGTTTGCAGTTGCGTGAAGACAACGCCGATGTGCGTCTGACCGAAGTTGGCCGCCAAATGGGTTTGGTTGACGATGCGCGTTGGGAGGCGTTCAGCCGCAAACAAGAAGCTGTTTCACGTGAAACAGAACGGCTCAAGTCGATTTGGGTCAGCCCCCGCAATTTGCCCGCTGCCGAGTCTGAGCGCGTCATGGGCAAAGCTATTGACCGTGAATACAACTTGGCCGATTTGCTCCGTCGCCCCGATGTGAGCTACCAAGGTCTGATGTCTCTGGATGGCGCCAAGTATCAAAACCAAGATGTGGCTGATGGTTTTGCGGGCGACGATGTTTCACGTGAAACCACCCGAGCCATCATTGAGCAGATTGAAATCGCAGCCAAGTATTCGGGCTACATCGACCGCCAGCGCGACGAAGTCGAGCGTGCCGCCCATTACGAAAACCTCAAGCTGCCTGAAGATTTGGACTATAACCAAGTCACCGCTTTGTCGATCGAGGTGCGTCAGCGCCTCAGCCGTCAACGGCCCGAAACATTGGGCCAAGCCTCGCGCATGTCTGGCATCACGCCAGCAGCCATCTCCTTGTTGCTGATTCACCTCAAGCGCTCGCGTGTCAAAGGCTTTGCTCAAGAGGCGGCGGCCAGCAGTTCGACCGAGGCGATCTGATGCACCCGTTATTGCCCGCTTTGCAAAAAGGCCTCGATGGTTTGGGTTTGGCTTTGACTGAGGGTCAACAGGGCCAGTTGCTGGCCTACATAGATTTGATTGGCAAATGGACCAAGGTTTACAACTTGACCGCCGTCCGTGACGCCAATGAAATGCTCACGCACCATCTGCTGGACAGTCTGGCTGTGATCGCGCCGCTGCGCCGAGAGTTGGCGAAGCTAGCTTTACCCGGCGCGAGTTTGGCGGCGGCGTCTGTGGGCGGCGAGGGGCAGGGTGCGGTCAATTTGGCTCAAGGCAAATTTAGCTTGCTCGACGTCGGTGCAGGTGCGGGCCTGCCGGGCATCGTCATCGCTATCACTTGCCCCGACGTCTCGGTCACGTGCGTGGACACGGTAGCCAAAAAAGCGGCCTTCATCCAACAAGTGGCCGCAACGTTGAGGCTGCCAAACCTCAAGGGTTTGCACGCTCGGGTTGAGAGTTTGACCCAGCCCTATGACGTGGTGTGCTCCCGTGCCTTCGCCTCGCTGATCGACTTCACCTCTTGGTCCAAGTCTGCCTTGGCAGATCATGGTGTATGGATGGCGATGAAGGGCAAACACCCAGACCAAGAGCTGGCGGTGTTGCCTGAAGACGTCAAAGTGTTTCACGTGGAACAGCTTCAGGTACCCGGCTTGGAAGCCGAGCGCTGCATCATCTGGATGCGCGGTTAAACTTCCCTCAGTTAAAAATCTGAGATTTCTATGTTCGGTATCGCGGACTACGGCGCATTCGTCGTGGCCATCATTGTTTTTCTGGCCATTCCCGGCCCTGGCAACTTGGCCTTGCTTACAGCAACCGGCAAGGGCGGTGTGCGTGCGGGCATGGCAGCCACGTTGGGCGTGATCGCGGGTGACCAAGTGTTGTTGTGGTTGGCCGTGGCAGGTTTGTCGGCGGTGCTCATCAACTATCCCAGTTTGTACAGCTCGGTCAAATGGGCAGGTGCTGCCTATTTGATTGGTTTGGGCTATTCCTTGTTTAACGCGCAACCGGGCGATGCCCCAGTGCTGGACATGAAACCCGATCATTATTTCCGTCAAGGCTTGTTCATCACCGTGCTCAATCCAAAAGCAATTGTGTTTTACATGGCCTTCTTTCCTTTGTTTGTGGATCCAAAAATTCACATGGGGCTAATCACATTTGGCTTCATGGCACTGACCATCGCGGCGCTGACTTTGGCGTATGGTTTGGTTGTGGTGCTATTGGCCCATCATTTGGCGGAGCGTGTGCGCGCCAATCCTTTGGCCACCGTCATGCTCAACAAAGTGGCGGGTGCCTTGCTGATTGGTTTTGGCTTGAAGCTGGCTTTGTTTTAATTATTTTTCCGTCTCTTTCGAAAGTTCTGCATGGCCCAAATCTTCTGCGTAGCCAATCAAAAAGGTGGAGTTGGCAAGACCACCACCACCGTCAACTTGGCAGCTGGCTTGGCGTTTGTGGGCCAACGCGTGTTGATGATCGACCTTGACCCGCAAGGCAATGCCACCATGAGTTCGGGTGTCGACAAGCGCGAGATGGAGTTGTCGGTGTATGACGTGTTGCTGGAAGAGGCCACCATCGCCGAAGCCCGCATCCGCAGCAACTGGGGCACCGATGGCGTGCGTTCCAAAATCCCGACCTACGACGTGTTGGGCGCCAACCGCGACTTGGCTGGTGCAGAGGTTGAACTCGTATCGTTAGAGCGTCGTGAAAACCGCCTCAAGCAAGCTTTGGCAGCAGTGGATGCTGAGTACGACTTTGTGCTTATTGATTGCCCGCCATCGTTGTCCATGCTCACCCTCAATGGCTTGTGTTGTGCGCATGGCGTGATCGTGCCCATGCAGTGCGAATACTTTGCGCTCGAAGGTTTGACCGACTTGGTCAACACCATCAAACAAGTGCACGCCAACCTCAACCGCGATCTCAAAATCATTGGCCTCTTGCGAGTCATGTTTGACCCACGCATCACCTTGCAGCAGCAAGTGAGCGAGCAACTCAAAGACCACTTTGGCGACAAAGTGTTTGCCGCCGTCATTCCGCGCAACGTCCGCTTGGCTGAAGCGCCCAGCTACGGTTTACCCGGCGTCGTGTTTGATCCGTCTGCCAAGGGCAGTCACGCTTTCGTGGACTTTGCGCAGGAAATGGTTGAGCGCGTCAAAACGCTTTAATCCAATCCCTGTTCAACGCTAACACCGCACGCATGTCGGCTTCCGTCCTCATCCTTCCTGGCTGGCACAACAGCGGGCCAGACCACTGGCAAAGCCTGTGGCAGAGCACGCATGGGTACACCCGAGTCGAGCAACACAACTGGGATTTCCCGTTGCGTGGCGACTGGATGATGCAGCTCGAAGAAGCCGTGTTGGCCAACCCCAATGCCGTGCTGGTAGCGCACAGCTTGGGCTGTGTATTGGTGGCAGCTTGGGCTGCACATTCAAAGCAGGCGCGCAATGTCAAAGGCGCGTTACTGGTGGCCCCCGCCGATGTCGAGCGCCCCGAAATGCAACACATGCTGCACAGCTGGAGCCCCATCGTGCGAGAACGCTTGCCGTTTCAAAGTGTTGTGGCCGTCAGCCGTAACGACCCCTATTGCACACTCATGCGTGCCAGTGTGATGGCCCATGCATGGGGATCGCGCTTGGTCGACTGCGGCATGAGCGGCCACATCAATGCAGATGCCAATTTGGGCGATTGGCCTGAAGGCTTTGCCCTGTTACAAGATTTACTCAAAGAAGAAGCACCCCATGGTCACTAAAAAATCCAAAGGCTTAGGCCGCGGCCTCGAAGCCTTGTTAGGCCCCAAAGTCGACGATAGTGTTGCCGCGCAAACCGCCGCCGCTGAAGGACTGCCTAGCAGCTTGCCGCTGAGCCAAATGGTGGCGGGTATGTACCAGCCGCGCACGCGTATGGACGAGGGCGCTTTGTATGAGTTGGCGGAAAGCATCAAAGCCCAAGGCATCATGCAGCCCATCCTTGTGCGTCAGCTCACCGACGGCCCCAATGCTGGCAAATACGAAATCATCGCGGGCGAACGCCGCAGTCGCGCAGCCAAACTAGCAGGCCTCGACACTGTGCCTGTGCTCGTGCGCAATGTGCCCAACGAGGCCGCAGCGGCCATGGCGTTGATTGAAAACATTCAGCGTGAAGACCTCAACCCACTCGAAGAAGCACAAGGCCTGCAACGCCTCATCAAAGAGTTTGGCCTCACGCACGAACTCGCTGCTCAGGCAGTGGGCCGCTCACGCAGCGCTGCCAGCAACTTGCTACGCTTGCTTAACTTGGCTGAGCCCGTGCAGTCCATGCTCATGGCGGGCGACATTGACATGGGTCACGCACGTGCCTTGTTAGCGCTAGACCGTGGCACACAAATCACGGCAGCGAATCAAATCAGCGCCAAAAAAATGTCGGTGCGTGAAGCCGAAAGCTTGGTCAAAAAACTCAGCGCCGAATTCAACCTTGTGCCGCAAAAGCCCAAGAGCGAAAAATCACGCGACATCAAACGCATTGAAGAAGAGCTTTCTGATTTGCTCACTGCACAAGTTGAAGTGCGCGTTAAAAAACGCGTCAAGCGCCATGGCAGAGTCGAGGAGATGGGCGAGCTCTCTATTCAGTTTGGCTCGCTCGATGAACTCAATGGCCTGATCGACAAACTGCGCAAGTCTTAAACCTCAGATGTTGCAAACGCTGCAAAACGTATTTCTGCCCAAGAGCTTTTTCAAAGGCTCTCAGCTAGAACGTCGCCGCAGTTTGTTGACCTACATGCTCCTGTTGGTGGGTGCGTGTTCGTTGCCGTTTTATTACATCCCTCATCCAGACTACAACCACATTGCCAACGTCATTGGTACGGTGGGTTATTGGGCATTGTTGGTGCTGCTCTTGATGGGTGCATCCTATTTATTGGTCGCGCACGCCACTTTGTTGTGGTCGATCGCTTATGTAGGCTACTTAGCCGCCATGACCGGTGGCATCAATTCGCCAGTCATGGTGTGGATGACGGCGGTGGTCTTGCCGGCTATTTTGTTGCTTGATCGCATGGCCGCGATCTTTTGGGTGGTAGTGGTGTTTGTCATGAACTTGTTGTTGCTTCTCATCAGCCAACACGGCGTGGTCAACAGCGACATCAACATGGCCAACGACGTCATGGCTTGGACCGTGGCTAACAAGTTATTTGTCATCAGCTTGGCCATGTATGTGGTGTTCGTGACCGAACGCATGCACCGCAGCCAAGTCGCCGACATGGACCAAAGCAACGCTGAGCTTGAACAGACGCACCAAGCGTTACTTCGTGCACAAGCACACAAAGATGAATTCATCGCCTCCGTGGGTCACGAACTGCGCACCCCCATGAACGCCATCTTGGGCCTGAACGGTATTTTGCGTAACGAGTTGGCCGCACATCCAGAAGATGCTGTGGTGGTGGACCACATCCGTCGCTCTACCGAACAGCTGCTGCAAGTGGTCAACGACATCTTGGACTTTTCTCAGCTCCAAGCAGGTAAGTTGGTTTTGCGTGAAGAAGAATTTGCCCTCAAAGAAACCATCACGCAAGTGATGACGCGCTACAACGACAAAGCCCGAACCAAACACATTGAACTCCACTTCGATGCAGCCCCCGTGCACAACATGTGGGTCAAAGGGGACCGTCAGCGCTTGGTTCAAGTGCTCAGCAACTTGCTAGACAACGCGCTCAAATTTACGGCAGCAGGGCGCGTGGATGTACGCGCGCAAGCGGTGGGCGGTGGCATTTTGTTTGAGGTTCAAGACACAGGCATAGGCATTGCGGCCGATCGGCAAAAGCATATTTTTCAAGGCTTTGAACACGCCGACATACAAACCAACCGTCAATACGGCGGCACGGGTTTGGGCTTGTCGATTTGCGAGAGGTTGGTCACGCTACAAGGCGGCACCATTGGTGTGAGCAGTGTGCAAGGCCAAGGCGCAAGGTTTTGGTTTCAAGTGCCTTTACGCAGCGTCGCCGTGCAAGAAGCCAAAGCAGCCGCAGAGATGGCGCGCATGTTGGTGGACGCACCCATCCAAATTCTTCTGGTCGATGACAACGCTGTTAACCTGTTGGTCGCGCGCATGATGCTTAAAAAATGCTTTCCCAAAGCCATCATCACTGAAGCAAGTGGCGGCGCCATTGCGTTAGACATGTTGCGTTCTCAACCCTTTGATCTGGTGCTCATGGACATGGTCATGCCTGAGATGGACGGCATTCAAGCCACCCAACTGCTTCGCCAAACTTTTGAAGCACCTGTTTGCGACATGCCAGTCTTGGCACTCACAGCCAGCGCCAATCCGGTGGACAAAGACCGCTGCTTGGCGGCAGGCATGAATGATGTGCTGCACAAGCCGTTGGATGAGCAGCAACTCATTTCAAAAATCTCCAATGCACTAGCCCTGCATGCGGCGCGAGGTAAAGCATGACAGGGCACTCGTTGGACGTTTTTACCGCTTGGGCGATTCCTTATTTGCCCAAGCGTTTCAGAGAGGGCAGACTGCCCTATCTATTCTTTGTGGTGTGGTTGCTCATTGCGGTGATGGTGGTTTTGGCGGTCATCACGCCGTATCCCAACAACGTGCCAGTGCCGCTTATCTTTGCGTTTTTTCTATTCGTCTTACAGGCGCTCTACAGCTGGGGCCTTCCGTTTCATGTGTCGGTCTACATCGGCTTAGCGGGTGGCGTGTTGCAGGTTTGTTATGCGGCGTGGATGTCAGGCGGCATCTTCTCGCCACGCATGGCGTGGTTAGCCGCAGTGCCGCTGATTCCGTTTTATGCCGTCAGTCGTTTGGCGGGCTTGTTTTGGTTGGGCGTGGTGTTGCTGGTTGAAGTGGTCATGGCGTACATCACATGGCAAGCATGGCTTCCTGCCAATCCCACCTTGGGCGCTGCGCAAGTCATGTCGTCATTTGCTACCTATTCGGTGGTCACCCTTATTGTCATCACGGTGCCGTTTTTGTACGACAGCCTGTTTCGCCAAGCCTACAACGCCAGTTTGCAACGCAACCAAGAGTTAGAAGAAAAGCGTCAAGAGTTGCTTGGCACAGCGGCCATGCGTGAACAGTTCATTGCCACTGTCAGCCACGAACTCCGCACACCCATGAATGCCATTCTTGGCTTCAACAACATGCTGCTCAAGCGTGTGGCAGATAACCCCCAAGCCCTCAAAATTTTGAACCACACGCGTCAGTCGGCCGACCACTTGCTGACCGTCATCAACGACGTGTTGGACTACTCTCAGCTGCAAGCCGGCAACATCAATGTGCAGCCCGAAACGTTTGCGTTGCGTGACACCATTCACAGCGCTTTCGATTTGTTTGCTCAACGTGTTGAGAGCATGCACTTGCAATACAACTGCGTCATCGAAGACAACGTGCCTGAGTGGGTCAACACAGATCGTCATCGACTGATGCAAATCTTGGTCAACCTGTTGGGCAACGCCATCAAGTTCACGCACCAAGGGCACGTCACGTTGTCGGTGCGTCGTCAGCCTTTGTGTGTGCATTTCTCGGTGCATGACAGCGGCATTGGTATCCCGCAAGAACAGCAGCCAAAAATCTTTCAGCGCTTTGTGCAAGCTGAAGACGACACCCAATCCCGCTACGGCGGCAATGGCTTGGGCCTGTCCATCACCCAGCGCTTGGTCGAACTCATGGGTGGTCACATCGGCTTTGAGAGCCAAGTGGGAGCGGGTTCTACGTTTTGGTTCACATTGCCACTGGTCGAAGTGGATGCGCCTAAGCCAGACGCACCCAAAGTGCAAACACGCATTGCTCCCCTAGAAGCTGCGCAACGGTTCTTGGTGGTCGATGACCATCCCATCAATCGCTTGTTGGTTCGTCAAATACTTAAGAACACTTGGCCTGAGTGTGAAATCGTGGAGGCCGACAACGGCATTAAAGCCATTGACGCAATTCGCAAACAAGAGTTCGACGTCATCCTCATGGACATGGTCATGCCTGAAAAAGATGGCATCGAAGCCACCCGTGAGCTGCGCCTGCAGTTTGATCAACCCACCCGCGATACGCCCGTGTTGGGTCTCACCGCTAACGTCAACCCCCTCGACCTAGAACGCTTTGCAGATGCCGGCGTCAGCGCCGTGGTGCTGAAGCCATTTGATGCGATGAAGGTGTGTGCGTTGGTCGAAGAAATGCTCAGAGAGAAAAGATCTTCCCTGGGTTCATGATGTTGTGCGGGTCCAGTGCCCTCTTGATGGTGCGCATCATGTCTACCGCGCCTTCGCCGGTTTCGGCGCGCAAGAACTCCATCTTGTGCAACCCAATCCCGTGCTCACCCGTGCACGTGCCGCCCATGCTCAAAGCGCGGGCCACCAGCTTTTGGTTCAGCTCTTCCGCCATCGCGTGCTCTTCTTGGTTGTTGGGGTCAATCAAATATCCCACATGGAAATTGCCATCACCCACGTGGCCCACTAAGAAGTATGGAATGCCAGATGCATCTGCTTCTGCAATCGAATCAAGCATGGCGTCAGCCAAACGGCTGATCGGCACACACGTGTCGGTGGTCACTGCGCGGCAGCCGGGGCGGCTTTGCACCGCAGCAAAGTAAGCGTTGTGTCGCGCGGTCCACAAACGTGTGCGTTCTTCGGGCGTGGTCGCCCATTCAAAAGCCACACCACCATGTTCGGCGGCAATTTCTTGCACCGTCTCAGCTTGCTCTTTCACGCCTGCAGGCGAGCCGTGAAACTCCATCAGCAGCATCGGTGCTTCGTTCAGGCTCAGCTTGGCATATTGGTTCACGATCTTCACTGAGCCAGCGTCTAATAACTCCACACGCGCAATGGGCACGCCCATTTGAATGGTGGCAATCGTCGTGTGCACTGCAGCCTCAATGCTGGGGAACGAACACACCGCCGCCGACACCGCCTCGGGCAATGGGTAAATGCGCAGCGTCATTTCAGTCATCACACCCAGCGTGCCCTCGCTGCCCACAAACAAACGGGTCAAGTCATAGCCCGCGGCCGATTTCTTAGCGCGTGTGCCTGTGCGAATCACTTCGCCGCTGGCGGTGACCACTTCGAGGGTGAGCACGTTCTCGCGCATCGTGCCGTAGCGCACAGCGTTTGTGCCGCTGGCACGCGTGGCGCACATGCCGCCTATCGATGCATCAGCGCCGGGGTCAATCGGGAAAAATAAGCCCGTGCTCTTGATCTCTTCATTCAGTTGCTTGCGTGTCACGCCGGGCTGCACCGTGACGGTCAAGTCTTCGGCGTTGATGCTCAGCACCTTGTTCATGCGGCTCACATCCACGCTGATGCCACCCTGCACCGCCAACAAGTGGCCCTCTAAAGATGAACCCACACCAAATGGAATGACCGGCACCTTGTATTGCGCGGCCAGCTTGACCGCGTCTGCCACATCCTGTGTGCTCTCCGCAAACACCACAGCTGCAGGCGGCGGCACATGTGTGAAGGGCGACTCATCACGCCCATGCTGCTCGCGAATCACTAGGGCCGTTGAACAATTTGCGCCAAACCGTGTTTGCAGCGCCGCAATCATCTCGGCGGGCACCTCGCGTTGGGCAACAGCGGGGGTTAAGTGATGGTGTGAGGTGGGGGCGTTCATTCGGAGTCTCCTAAGCGATCAGCCATTCTAAGAACAAGCCCCTGTCAGCCAAAAGCCCCTGCGCGACAGGCAAAATAAGTACCAAACCACATTGACGAGGCAACGCACATGGGCAACCGACTTACACAAATCGCCACACGCACCGGCGACGCTGGCACCACAGGCTTGGGCAATAACCAACGCGTGTCCAAAAACAGCTTGCGCGTGCACGCCATGGGCGAGGTCGATGAACTCAACTCCAACATCGGCGTACTGTTGTGTGAAGACATGCCGCAAGACGTGCGCGATGTGCTCATCGAAATTCAACACCAGCTCTTCAACCTCGGTGGCGAACTTTCTATTCCCGGCTTTGAGCTTCTCAAAGAAGAAGCCGTGCAAGCCCTAGACACTGCGCTTGAAACCTACAACGCCAAACTCCCCAAGCTAGAAGAATTCATCTTGCCCGCAGGCAACCGTGGTGCAGCTCTCTCACACGTGTGCCGCACCGTAGCGCGTCGTGCCGAACGCGCCGTGGTGGCTTTGGGCAATGAAGAAGCCATTGGCGATGCCCCACGCCAATACCTCAACCGTCTGAGCGACCTCATGTTTGTGTTGGCCCGCGTGCTCAACCGCATGAATGGCGGTGACGATGTGTATTGGAAAAGCGAGCGCATGAAGCGCGGCTAAGCCTAAAAGCTGCCACTTACACGTGCGGAAAGTGGTAGACACAAAGCGTGGCTAATCCGCTCAGATACGTCAACAGCCCGCTAAGCCAAGTTCGAGTCACTACGTGCGCGTTTCCGCGCATGTTCATGGCCGTCCCCGGCAAGCCCGATCCATCGGAGCTCGTTCTCACCTTAGCTGCGGATATATGGTTTGCGCTACGACGCACCGAGCTCAAAGCTATGACGCCGCAAAGCTGCTAAGAGTTCGAAGTCCTTGTTCAAGACTTGACGTGCAATATAAAAAATATAAGCCAAATACGAGTGCAAATCACAGGCCGTGCCGACGACACCGAGGATGCTTGTCAAAATGAAGAATTGGCAAAAGCGCTAGCGCAAGCTATCAGTTTGTATTTGCTCGGCAACGGCTTGCCGCCGCAAATGGTTCAGGCCGAGTGGAGTGCGGCATACAGCCAAAACCATCCTCACGACGGTTATCACAATCGCCGCGCAGAGTTAGCAGTGTTTGTTAATCGCAATTAACAAAGGTTAATACTTAACAAGTTTCTTTTTTGCAAAAATACCCAATCAGTCCTCACCTGCTGTTTGAGATGTCAATTTTGTTGATTCTAAAGAATTACAATTTGATAATTGCAACCTATAAAAGAACGAATCATGGAATTCATTAAGCGCATACTTTTGTTGTCTGTTATTGCGTTGCTAGGTGGGGGAAACCTTGCTTTAGCGCAGCAGCAAAACAATGATTTCCGCACGGGACCCGTTACGCAGCCCGTCGGTGAAACGTACAAAAACGCCTCGGTAGCAGATACGAATCTGTCAAAGCTTACGGTTTATCGCGCGACGGAGGGGAGTGGTTTAGGTGCCGTAGGTTTAGAAATAAACGGTCATTACCACACATCCCTACAGCAAGGCACATTCAGCGAACTGTGCATGGCAGGTCCAGCCAAAGTATCAGTTAGCTCAAGGATGGTGCGCACAGGAGAGTTGGTGAAAAACGCCCGTGATTCGGCGATTCAGGTTGAACTTAAACCTACACAAGAAACATTTGTTCGGATGACAGACATGAGCAATGGTCGGTCATCATTTCGTGTCGTGGATGCCAGCACCGCAAAGTCAGAACTCAAGCAAGCACGTCGCCAAGTTCACGCCGTCAGTCGCGTGCCTAATGCCGCTTCATGTGTGCCGCAAGACGCAGTGCAAGTCACGGCAATTGCCCCCGCTACTCAAATTGAAGTCATCACACTCGGTGCTGACGCGTTGTTTGAGTTCGGAAAATCCGACGCCGACAGCATGAGCTATATCGGCCGTGCCGAACTGGACAAACTCATCGCGCGCTTACAAACGCGATACGGAACGTTTGACAAAAAACAAATCCAAATCGTTGGTTATGCAGATCCATTAGGAACAGACGCCGCCAATAAACGCCTGTCAACAGCGCGTGCGCAAACCATCAAAAACTACATGATTGCCGGAGGTATTCCTGCCGGCAGGATCACCAGCGAAGGGCGCGGCTCATCCAGCCCCATCGTGGCCAACTGCTCACGTGTGGCAACGCCTCAGAGTATTGCATGCAACAAGCCTAACCGCCGCGTGGTGGTAGGCGTAGCCGTCCTCACTCACTGATCGTTGGCGAACAGCAGCCCATCAAAACTAAATTTAAGAGATTCACATCATGGCTAAATCTATTCAAGTACTCGTTAACACTGGCAGCGAAGACAACAACCAAGTGCACCAATTCGTGCAAGGCAGTGGCGACAAAGGCAAACCCACGCGCATCAAGGCCGTCAAAGGCGCGCGCTATCAGCTCAAAGATCCAGCCCTCAAAGATGTAGGTCCCGAATACATCCGCAGCAAACGCGTCAACAAAATTCGTTGCCACCTCTTCGGACAGCTGGAGAAATACGCTTAGTTACCACTTGAGTTACCACAAAGATCAAACGATCGGTAACGTTTTATTTGCTTGAATGAA
>JACCDQ011617692.1_pt1 | contig 18490 bp, 22 predicted proteins | sample 7446031 | NCBI WGS metagenome assembly JACCDQ01 (sample SAMN15323442, study PRJNA562643) | freshwater metagenome | isolation source: river surface water | place: USA:Blue River Watershed | collected 2017-08-17
CATTAAGACAGTTCTAGACATCGGCTGTGGTGACTGGCAGTTTTCTAAGTTCATAGATTGGACTGGAATTGACTATAATGGAATTGATGTAGTGCAATCTGTTGTAGATTATAATAATGACCATTATGGAAGAGAAAATATTAAGTTTTTCAACATGGACGCCACTATTACAAAACTACCTGGAGAATTTGACCTGGTCATTATTAAAGATGTTCTTCAACACTGGAGCAACGAAACTATCATAGAATTTATGAACAAACTCATTAAGCAGGGACATAAACATATTCTTATCACAAATACTGCAACTTCAAATTTTTATAAAAATACAAACAAAGGTATTAATAGATCCATCGATAACAAATATCATTATGCAAAACTTGATGCTACTGATTATCCACTCAATCAGTTCAATCCTACTGTTGTAGGTAAATACAAATATAAACAGATTTCATTAATAAGCTCTACTTAGTCATTAATAAAAAAAACTCTGAAAATTCAGACTTTTTTTTTTCTTACATTTTTATAATCCCTCGCAAAAAAATTTTAGAGTTGCGAGGGATTGTAAAAACTTCATAAAAATTATTTTCAAAAAAAATAAAATCTAAATACATTATATATTACAACCACAATGAAAGTCCAATATAAACTACAGATAACTCCCGTTGGTTATTCTATGAGTGCTGAAATAATAGATGATAATGAAAAGACCATTGAAACTATTACAAAAGATGTTCCATTTATGGAATATGATAAATTAGTTAGGTATTCTCAAGAAGATTTAGAATTAAAAGCTAAAGTAGAAGAAATTGTTAAAACAAAACTATTTCAAACAGCTACAGACATCTTAAAAGAAGATGTTGATAATTGTTTAGAAAAATTAAATGGAGTTATTCATGGAGAAATTATTCAATACAATTAATTAATTGCAAAATTCCTAGTCTGATAGAGAATTCCTCTTGGTTGTGGAGCTTGATTTACAGGGTCATAATAATTAAACCTCTTTGCTTGATATTCCATCTCATTCATTTTTGTTACGTAGTCATAGACATTGTTCTCTTTGACTAACCTCATATTTAATACATATCTATTTGGTGGTATATAAGGGTTCGATATATTATGTTCTTCATATCCTTGTGCTGTAGTTAATCTTTTAATTCTTCCTGCAGAAAATTCTCTCTTATCTTGTTGAATTTGCATATAACCCTTTTTCCATGTCGCATCTTCATAGACATCTTCTCTCTTTTTTTGAGGTATGGATCTAACATTCGTTAATATGTTGGATAAAACCATTCTTATTATATCTAATATATATTTAATAATAATTTATTATTAAATATATTTCATTATAAATTTTTCTATTGAATTACTCTTACTCTCTTAATAACAGTATCATACTCAAGCACTGAACTTAATAGACCAACCATTAGATAGTTTTGAGTTCCGTTAGCTAAACCACTTGTTATAATCAATATATCTACGTTCGTAGAACTTGTATCAATACCACTTAATACTTTATCAGGATTAGACCAACCATCTTGAAGAGAGAAGGATTGCACCCAAATAAATTGATGGTTCAAATAGTTGGGATTTACATAGTCATTTACAACTACCTCTTGCTCACCAGCTGTTCCATTAGTTACTGAACTCAACTTTTGAAATAACAATGATGAAGACATAATAGAACTGTGCCAGAAGTGATGGTATGTGCTATCAGCTAACAAGTATGCTGATTGGTAAGGAGTAGTTGGGTATAATGCTGTTCCTACTTGAATAGAAGCTTGGAAACCTGTGTAAGCTGCAGTATCATTAGCTGTATTTACGCTTAAACCACTATTAAAGTTAAATTTAGGAGGATTTGTGACTGGAACACTTGCACTTGTACTTACATTACCTTGAAAAGGAACACATGAACCTTGATTTGAAGACAAACCACAAATCATAAGACCATCAATACAAGTAGAAGATACTTGAATACGAGTAGTTGATTGAATAACACTTACTTGAGATACAAAGTTTTGATAAACTAGACGAATTGGCTCTGGTCTACTAGCCCTGGCTTCCAAAAATGCCGCGTAGATTGGAGGAATTGACGAGATAGCATCTACATTAAGACGAATAGTTGATAAATTCCAACCTACTGTATTTGCTGCAGTTGATGCACTAGCAGTTCCATCACAATAAACTGATAGAATACTATTGTTATCAAAGTCTAACTGCAATTCACAATCTTGCCATATAGAAGTATCAATCATCATATCTGGGTTTGCACTAGCACCATTACCTTTTGCTAGTAAAAGAAAGTCATCTAGAACTTGATATACAGTTTTTGTAGCTGCAGGAGGAGGGCTATTTAAATCACCAAATTGGTCATAACCATCACTTATCTCTGTAAAACCATTCAAAACTTTACCATGGCAGTATTGAGGATTACCACTTGCCTTTACCATAGCATGGTAGACCTGATTGTAATTATTCGACAATGAGCCAGCGACACTCACACCACCTAGGTAAAATTGAACCCTTCTAACATATTTATAAGCAGCTGGAACCAAGGCATTAACAAAGTTATTTGTACCAGTTGTAAGACCTGTAATATTTGCTAAGAAATTTACACTTAGAGTTGAAAGGTTCAAAATAGAAGCTGATGGGAGACGAAATCTAACTGTCCCACTCCCATTACTACTTACGGCATCAGTGCCTATAGGAATAATATTGGTATTACGATTAACACGAACTTGAAGTTGTTTTGCACCATATTTTAAACATGCAGGTAATGCATCTAATTGTCTGTAGAGTTCCATATCTTCAGCCATCTTAAGATTTTTTATATCTATATAATATATTTTAAAAAATAATAATATTATCATTTAAAATAAATTTATCCTAAAACAGCAAGTGACCCACGTTTTCTATTGTGATTGCAACTTCTACAACCCATAGCTATACCCTTTTGTCTTACACCTATACGTCCCATTGCATCTTCATTAGCTCTGTTTCTCATTCCAATTCTCATTGTTTCTTTATATAAACAGGTAATATTTTTATTTATAATAAAAAATTAAGGACTTGAAATTAAGCCTTTATCCACCATATATCTATGATTTTCAATTATCTTTTCCGTTCCTCTTGGATCCAATAAATAACATTCCACCATGAAATCAAGAAAATATGGACTAACTTCTGGATTTAATTTTTTCAGTTCTTCTACCCAAGCAGCTCTACGAGGGTCTTCCTTTTTTTGTTCTTCACTCATTTGTGTTATATAATAACAAAAGAAAAAAAGTTTAATTACTGTGTGCATAATAAATTTTTTTCCATGCCTTAAATGGTTCAGCAGTAGTAAAATTAGTTAATCTTCTATATAGATATTCTTCATAAGCTTGTATTTCATCTTGTCTTGCTTTAGTCGGTATTGGATTTGCAGCTAAAAATTCTGCAACTGCTCCACCAACATCAAATGTTTGTCCAAGTTTGGGTGGTTTTGCTTCAGAACCTCCCATTAAACTAAAACTACCAAATTCACCACCACTTGCTAATTGAAAACTTGGAGGAGATGCAAGACCAGCGGTTGTCGCTCCACTAAGCTCTGCACTTCTTGATAGTTTTTTTCCCTTTCTAATACCTACCCTCCTTGATGCTTCTATAAATGAAGGGTCAATTTCAGCCAGACCCGCCATAGGGTCTCTACCCATAAATCTTGCAAAAGCCTCCTCTGCGTCCCTTTCTTCTTGTAACAATTGTAATTCTTCAGCTTTACTTTTAGGCTGAAATCCAGCAGCCCAATCCTCTAAAGGTTTAAATTTTCTGCCTTTTCTTACTCTAACTTGTGGTTCTTGCTGTTCTTGGGGACCAATCTCCAAACTAGCTTGCATTCCAGCTAATCTTCCTCCAATATCTGAAGATATTTGTGGGTCTTCTGGATTAACAACATAAGCTGCACCACCACCTCCAATAAATTCCTGTGCTATATTTTCACTACCAGCAGCCTCATTAATACCACGAACAATATCAGCTTCTCTTAATTTATTTAAGACATCTTGTTCCTTTTTTGCATGAGCTGTTTTTTGTTCAATATAACTACTTATATCACGCATGTATTGCTTTTCAAAATTAGGACCATTTAGTGCTTCTATTAGTTGTTGTTGATATGCAGGAGAAAAATTACTTAATGTTGAGTAAGCAGTAAATTTTTTCCAAGGATTATTCAAATCACTCATCTTATTAAGTTGTGCAATAGTTCTATCTCTTCCAAGAGCAGCTTTTTTGGCTGACTTAAGATTATCTATTAAATCAGTGGGATTAAATGCAACCGAAAATTGAGCTTTATTATAAGACATTATATATATATTATAGATGTTAAAAAAAAAGATTACTAATATTAAAGTAAAAGACCTTAACTTTAAATCTCCATATACTTACCCTACGTATACTACTACAGGAGACAACTCATTTATATTAGCACTTATTTCAGGAATACGAAATGCTGGAAAATCAACCCTAGTGTTAAATATTTTAGAAACTGAAAAAAAACATCTACTGCAGGGTTCTTCTAAGGTATATTTTGTATCACCTACAAAGGATACTAAAATAGAATATTTTATTGAAAAATATCCAGAAAATTTTGTCTATATAGATGAATTAAGCATGAAAAATATGGAAGAGGTATTAAATGATATGAAAACTCGCGTAGAAGAGTGGAAGAGCCAATATGAAGTTTATGAACTACTAAATAAGTATTTGAATAATCCTGATAGTTTATCAATGGACGAAATGATACTATTAACAGAACTAAATTTTCTTCAAGATGATAAAGAAATGGAAAAATTTGACTTTACACACCCACCGCTAAGTAGTCTTGTAATAGATGATAGTGTTGGTTGTGATATGATATGTGAACCACGTTCTAAGGCAGGTAAGTGGTTTCAAAAGTTTGTATTAAAGCACAGACATTTTCCCTACTATTGTAATGTATTTATTCTAACACAGCACATTAAATCCATAGCAAAATATTTCAGATGCAATGCAAATTGGACCATATTATTTCCATTTAGAGACCACAGTGTGCTAAAAAGTGTGTTTGATGAATATAGTATTCTATTTGAAAACAACCTGGATAATTTTTTAAACTTAATAGAGGAAATAAGACAGAGAAATGACCATAGTTTTTGTTCCATATATTACGATAAACAACAATGGGTAAGACTTGGATTTAATGAAGAAGTGGTATTTAATAAAAAAAAAATTGATATAAAATAAAAGATGTTGTATTATATAATAAAGAAACATGGAAGTAGAAAATCGTGTTTTTAAGACACCAGTATATATACTTAGGGCAACTCGCAAATATGCGAAAAACAATAGAGAAAAGATTAATGCAGTTAGAAAGAGAACAAACTTTATAAGGAGAGTAAAATCCATCATAGAAAATGATAAGATGGACGATTTTGAACGACACTTTAGAATAACGATTTCTAAGAACTATGAAATATTTGAAGACGACCCAGAGGTAGTAGAACTCATGAAACAACTTAATATTGATTAATTCAAAAAAAAATTTGATTACATTTTTTCTTTTGAATTATATATAAGCAGACATGATGACTGAAGATAGACAAAAAGCAATTTTTGATTTAGTGGAATATTGCAAGCTTAATTTTCCCTGTGGATCTAGTGGTAATAGTGCTGGTTGCATGAGAATTAAACCTAAAGGTGCATTTACCGAAAGTCCTAGTTTTTATGCAGTTATACAAAAACATAGTAATAGCAATTATGAACTTAAAGTATTTGTTGATGACCTATATTTAAATAGAGAAACCGGATTTGAACACATGATATTGCATAGAAATTTAGATAGTGATATATCAAAAGCAATTCATCTTGCAATTACTTATTTAGATACTATGGTGTTTGATAAATATTCAGGTGAATTTACATCAAAAGAATATAGAGATGCTCATGCTCATCTTAGTAATTATCAATCTATCATGAATAGATTATGGAATTTAGATGATGAAATTACCTGTTGTGTTTGCCATGAAGAAACTGCAACTCAAACTATATGTAATCATAGACTATGTATAATTTGCTGGGCTGAAATTAATAGAAATGCTCAAAAAGAGCATCGGATACCTAGATGTCCTATGTGTAGAAGTAATATTAGATACTACCAATCTGAAAGCGATGTAGAAGAGGAAGAAGAAGAAGAAGAAGATTAATTTTTCAAATCACAAAAAAAATTGATTTGAAAAAAATTATTTTCTTTTTGTATTATATATAATCACACAATAATATGGCTACATTTGAATGCAAAATTTGCTGTAGAACTTTCAGAGACAATTATAACTTTATCCGACACACATCTTCCAAGGAACATCTTGAAATGGTAAAGAAACTTAATAATGAATGCGATGATGTGAAAGAAGAGATGGCTGATCCAAGACAACTTCCTAGTGAAATTTTAGACCAATTAATTATTAATCACCCTAGTTATATTAATATATCAAAAGAGCTTACTGATAGAAGACAAAGACAAATAGATAGATTTACGTTTTTACATGAACTATTTTTAAATTACAAAAATATAGATTATTCTAAATATAATGATGACCAAAAAGATTACTATTCTGAAAATCCTAACCACCCCGACTTACTTATTCAAAGGTATCCAGAGTTAAAATACACAACCACTGAAATTCAAGAATTGTTGGAAGAGAAAGATGCATTAGTAGAACTCTTATTAAAAACTCATAGAGAATATGATAGAGAAAAACTCAGATGGAAACAAATAGTAATGAATGAACTTATAGCTGAATATAAAATACAAGAAAAAGAACTAGAAAGGAAAGCATTAAAAGACCTAAAAATGAAGCAATTACTTGAAATGATGTCTATTAAGAAATAAAGGGTGCTTATATATAATAATTATATAGTTTTAAAGTACGATGATTTTTTGAAAAAGATTTGGACTTTTTTTTCAATCCCTCGCAACTTTTTTTTTTTTTTGCGAGGGCTGAAGAAAATGGGCGTTTCCTTTTTTTTAAAATCGATTTTTTTTAAAAAGTTCTAAATCTAAAAAATATAATAATATAATGAATAGTATGAATTCTAATACTACTTGTATATGTAAAGAATGTAATTACTATACTAAATTAACTTACCACTGTAAATCTCAATGGAACTGTATTATAGAAAAACACATGAATACTAGAAGACATAAAAGAATTATGGAAATATATAAAAAAAATAATATTACTAATAAATATAGTATGACTTCTAAATCTCCTGATCATGGAAGCAGTAGTGATGATGAATACACTGAAGATGAAGATATTGCTTCCCTTCCTTCTGTTGTTACTATGGAAAACCAGCCTGAAAAAGAAAGTCTTGATGATAACCTTCCACTTGATGTACGAAAACAACGAGTTCATGAAAGACATGATGCTTGTAGGGAATACTCTTATAAATGGGGAAAGGTGCCCTTTAGAATACGATGTCCTTCTTACTATGAAGAAGATGAGAACGGAAAACTGCAACCCTTGTATCCTTGTGACTTGGTTAGATGTTATGAAAATGGCTGGTTTGATAAAAATGACCGCTATGGAACTGTATTAATGGTCTTATTAGAAAGTGCTGGAATTTCAGTTTAATTTTTTTATAGAATTCTATGGTACAATTTCTATAAAAAAATCTACATTATATAATATATGGAAAAGGAACAACTAGCCTTAAGAAGAAAACAATATAATGAAAAAAGTAGAAAGAGCTTCTACATTAAGTATCATAATAATGAAGAATTTAGAAAAGCTCATATAGCAAGGGTAAGGGCTTCTCAACCTAAAGTATATAAAAAAATAAATTATCAGAGTATACTATTTATTTATGAACCTAGAACTATTCAATTTAGTGTTTAATTACTTCTTAAGTTTTTTCTTTTCTTTTTTCCGACTTGGCTCAGCATCAGGGTCATTTATAGATGCAATGTAAGCTTCCTTAACTTCATCTTGGGCTTCTGGCTGGGTTGGTTCTTTACAATCTTCCAACTTCGGGTCATCACTTTCAACTACTCCTACGTCTGGTTCAACTACTGGTGTAGACCATATCCAATTGAAAAAATCACTAATATAATATCCATAAAATAACATTATTATATATAATATATAATAATACTATTTTTTTTCTGAAGCATAAAGTGCTTTTAATTGAGCTTTTGCTTTTGTTTGTGTTAGTGGTTTCTTACTGAACTTTCTACCGACATCGCTCTTCTTGGTAACATAATAACCTCCCTTCCTCTTAACAATCTTATAGGGCATATATACTTAGTTATCAAAAAAATGATGAGCTAATTTAGATAATTTTTCATATTGTAGCCTTTTTTGTTCATTGTAATCAATGGGTGCTACAGCCTTGGTAGCCCTAACTGGAGGTTGTTCTTCATCATCACTTGAACTACCTAAAACACTCTGCATTTTCTTGAGCTTTTTTGCTGATGGCTCTTTATAGAATACCAATTTAGCATACTTTTCTTTTGCAGGTTTCGTGGGGTTTTCTAATGATGGGGCTTGTAATCGAGGGGTTTGTAATTTAGGGGCTGGTAATGGTTTTACTGGAGGAGCAGAAGGTTCTACCGGAGGAAGCTTGGGCAGTGGTTTATCTGGAGCATCTGTTCCAGCTACTGGTTCTGGGCTTTTTTGAACTTCTACAGGGTTTTCAACAACTTCTTTAGTCTTAGTTTTCTTTTCAGTTTTTTTAAGTTTCTGAGCAATTTTATTTTCCTCTTCAGCTAATTTTGCTTCTCTGGCTTTCTTAAGTCTTTCAATCAAAATGTTCTTTTGTTCTTCAGTCAATGGAGCTCTAGGCATTATATATAATATGGAATTTTATTTTTTTTACAGGAAAAACTCAATAAAAACCTGATTATATATATTTATAGAATAGAAATTATTTATAAAACATAGGCGCAGCCCATGGATTTTGGTCCTTAGCAAATGCAAGATTTGTAGGTTCATTAAATTGTTCACGCTCTATAGTTATACTAAAGTCAATCTCACCAAAATAAGGAATTAAGCGTCCATTCTTATCACACACTTGTATCTGAATTGTATCCCAGTTTGGTGTCTTAATTTCTTGTCTATATAAAAATGGATTGTTATTTAAAAATACTACTTGATTTGTTGTTAAGTAATTTGCAGTTGGAAAACTTACCATAATTAATGATGGACTTAAAATAGCCTGACCTCCAGTTGAATTAATTATCTCATATGTGCTTTTACACAAATTACAATTAATTTGTATCATATCATAGAGTTGCAAGTTTGGAAGTTGTGTTAGAAAATGAGTTCCACTTCCAGTCAAGGTAAAAACATTTTCATCACAACCAATAATTCCTCCAAAATTATAGGGATTAGTATCCACAAACGTAGGTCTTGCAAGATTAAAATACAAGCTTACAGGGGTGCTTAAAGATGCAGCTACAAATTTAATATAATTAAAAGTTAAACTATTTGGTGATGTATCTTGTGATACAGTAATAGTGCCTGTTATACTTGCACTAGTTAAGGCTGTAGCAATTTTACTAGTTAATTCTGTAGTAATTTGTCCTACGTTTTGATAAACAGCTGGTGTTATTTTAACAGCTAATCCACCTGCAGGAAATCCAGTTCCACTTATCCAAAAAGTATCATTATAGTCTAACTGAATATTTTGCCAATTGTTTGGAAGTGAAAAGAATATTGGATTAATATATGTCTTAGAACCAAAAAAGCCACCCGGATCGCCAGTTAAACCTGAGTTATTAAAATTAATAGTAAAATCATTGTTTGTTCCTGTTGTTCTATCCGTAGATGAAAGGTTAATCCAACTCTTGCTTGATGTAAAAGGTTGTGCCATGATTATATTTATTAAACTGATATTTTAATTTATCTATAAATATTATATATAACAGATATGTCTCAATTCAATAGATTAAATGTTCCAACATTATCTACTGACCAGCTAATAGTAAATGGACAATATTTTAATACTCAATATGCTGGTAATATCATAGCGAATGGTGTTCCTGTTCCAACAACACCTCTTACTACAGAAGTAATTATAAATGACCAAACTAAAAATCAAGCATTGTTTGCTAGTATTCTTACCTTAGAAGGCGAAGTGAGTGGAAATATATCAGGAAATGTAGCACAACTACAAAATGAAATTAATGCTGTAGAAGCAAATGTTGCTATATTGCAAGGTAATGTTGTTAATTTACAAAATCAAATTAATCTTTTAGATGGTAATATTCAAAATGATGAACAACGAATATCTAATTTAGAAGCCAATGTTTCAATACTTCAAGGAAATGTTAATACTATTAATAATCAAATTTCTAATATAAATTCCAATGTGTCTGGTCTTAATGCTAATACACAATATCTTAGAGCTCCTTATAACGGGCAAGGTGGGTCTACTTCTTACTTTATAAATGGACTTCAAGTATGGAATGGAGCAAATGAAAATGGAACTGGTATTTTTTCTTATGTAGATGGTGGTGCTCCAGCAAATCAGATAAGTCTTAGAGCCGCAAATGGTAAGAATATTTTACTAAATGGAGGTTCTACCAACATTGTTCCTCAAAGTGGTGGTAATGTAAATATTAATGGAAATTCAAATCCATTTAATTTAAATATAGGTGCAGGTTTAACTAACAATACAGTTAGAGTAAGTAGTGGTGATCTAGAAATAACAGGTAATGGTTTATCCGTCATATCTATGTATACTCAGCCAGCTAGTTTAATACCTCCATCTCCAGCGATAGATAGACTTGATTTGCGAAGTAATCAAGAAATGCGGGTTTTTGGTAATACTATCATTTTACAAGAAAATGAAGGTGCTGAAATTTTTATGGACGGTGGAAGCATGGATATTAAAGGTAAGCAGGGTGGAACTATAGATTTAAATTGTATAAGTGGAAGTAATAATAATACTATTAATATAGGAACAGACCAAGGTCTAACTGATACAGGATTTACTGAAATTAAAATAGGTAATCCAGGTCCATCATTAAGAAATTCATCTACCAGTATTCAAGGTGATTTTTATCTTCCCATTCCAAATCCAGTAACTAATCCTAATAGTGGTTTATGGGACGCCATGATGTATGTTGGGCTTCCAACTATATATGCTCCATTAGGAACTGGTCCTGTAAAATCAACCTTTACTCCTTACTTTAAAAGTATTAGCACTTTTTTTTCTGGCTTAACTGTTAACTCATTTGTACAAGGTGCTGGTACATTTACAGTAGCAGTTGGAGTAGGTGCTATAAATTTAGCGGCGGGAGCTGGAGGTCTAACAGCAACGGTTGGAGGGGGTCTTTTGCAGCTAACAGCTCTAGCTGGTGGAATTTCTTGTCTTACAGCTGGGGGAGCAATTCAACTAACTTCTGGAGCTGGTGCTATTAGTTCTACAACAGGTGCTGGTCCAATACAAATGGAAACGAATACAGGTGATATTTTAATTCAATCAGGTGGAGCTCCAGGGGGTGTGTCGGGTAGCACATATATAACGCCTAAAGATTATCTGATTTTAAATCCTGAAAAACAAGTTATTATTGGTGAAAATGGAAATCTACCGATATTTACCTCTCTTATAAATACTTGGGATACATACACTCTTACTGGGAATGTATTTTCAACCGATGGAATTGGAAACGTAGTTATATCGAATGTATTTACAACTACAACTCAAACTACATATTTACGTCCCAAGGCTTTTGCTAATATATATATTCCATTAAATGCTAATATTGCTAATCCTAATTTACTATATGCTAATGCTTTTATGAATATTGTAAATGCTGATACGGGTAATGTAATCTATACATCTGGAACTACGATTGTTCCACAAGGATATGGTAATGGTAATGGGTTTAATTTTGGTAATGATGATTTAATTCTTCCATCGAGTGCGAATTTAGTCTGCAAAATTTATCCAGATAATACTCTTCCACTTAGCAATCTAGTTTATTCTACATGGAATTCAAATATCAGTGTTGCAAGTAATATTGGTGTTGAAGTGAATGTAAAGATAACTCCAAATGAAATAGATACTGTGCATTTTGTTAATGTATTTGGAAATGTATATCTGGAAAATGAAGTTGATAGTCTAAGCTATATCAGGTGCTATTCAAATGTAAATACAAATCAATCCATCATATCAAATAACTATATAAGCACAACAGGAAATGTTTATGCTGATAAATTTCTTGGAAACACAGTAGTTTTAGCAAATGGTGCTCCATCAGATACCACTAATGCGTTATATAATGTATCTGGTAATTTATATTTTAATGGGAATGCTATAGGTTCAGGTGGTGGTGGTGGTATAGTAGGAAATTATGTTAGTCAGATTATAGCTGGAACTAATATATCTATTAGTCCTGTTGGTGGAACTGGAAATGTTACTATTAATTCTACATATACAGCTCCAGTTACTAGTATCATAGCTGGTAATGGGATACAAATTAGTCCATTAAGTGGTCTTGGAAATGTAACAGTGGAACTAGCGGGGTCAGTTATTCCACCGGGTGGATATCTGCCTATAAATGGTGGTACTATGCTTGGAAGCATCTATCAATTTCCAGGTGGTAATGTTCAGAATACAACAAAAAAATATCGCCCGGTTAGTAGTTATCAACCACCTTTTCCCGCCATAGGTCCACCTACATTTACTGGCGAACAACTGACTTTTTTCAATGGTGATAATAGTCCAGAACAAACTGGTTTCACAGGCTGGTTTCCTCAATATATGGTTCCAGCTCAACCTAATGTAATGACTGAAGAAGTAGAACTTAATACATTAGCTAAGTTTTATGAAAATACTGGAGGTAGTCTAGCAAGCGCTATGAGTTTTGGTGCACTAGTTAATAATTTTCAAATAGGTGACCATATTAAAGGTGGAAGTTTTACCTATACTGCTTGGGACAGTGGAGCTATAGGAGATCCACGATTGAACATTATTAATGTTGGACCTACAGGTAAAACAATTGTATTATTTACATGTGGCATATCAGATTTAACCCCTGGAGGAGGAACTTCTACTTTTCCAGAATTAGATTATACTTACACTGGTGGTCAACAAGAAAATAGCTATAATCAAATTACAATTCAGGCTTCTGTCGATTTAGGACAAGGTGACCCCTCTTTAACAGCTTATATCAATAATGGTAATTGGGTAGGTAGTATTAATCTAGCAACAAATCAAAAATCTCAATTTATAGCTGTAAATGTAGATAGTTCTCAAGCTGTAATTTATGAATTTTTTCCTAATTCTAAATTAGCAAATAAATTAATTACTGTAGGTTTAACAAGTGGAACCTATGCAACGAATGAAGATGCTGTAAGTGGAATTTTCTTAAATCCCCAGCGATTATCAACTACTAGATTAATTTATATCTATGGTCGTTTTGATACAGCTACAGTAGGTGGTGGTTCAGCAACAGTAGTAAATAATATTTTTGCTTTTAACATAGATACAAATACTGTAGTAACATTAGTAACAAATACTACAGACCCTGTTTATTCAGCTACTCCTCCAGTTGGAACTAATGGGCGTGTAAATGGTGTTTATGTGTCTCAACTAATTATAGACCCGTTTATCAGATATAGTGTATATTTTTGGGGTCTTTTTACTGGACCAAATCAAATGGGTAATCCAAGCCCTCCTACTGGTATTAACTGGACTAATAATGGTTTTGCTATAACAGATAATGATACTTGGAGTAGTGCTCAAAATTTTAGACCAGTCTCTCAACAATATACCAATTGTGAAACAGGTATATGTATTGGAGATAGCGCCTCCCTAACTCCAGATGATACACAGTTCTTTTTATATGTAGGTTCATTTAATGGTAATGTTAAAAATACTGTTATGGGTCTAACTTTTGATAGCGCTACATTAAATAAATTTTCAACTGGTTTTTGTTTTTTAAATGGTGATGTTGGAACATCGACTAATAAAAAAGTTAGAAATATTCAGACATTAGGTGTTGATGGAATTTTCTTTTTAGGTGATTTTCAAGGCAACGCATTGAATGCGAATTTAAATAATGTAGCAATATCTTCAATTGCTGCTACAAGCTCTATGAATGGTAATTTTTATGCTAATGGTAATTATACCAATCCATTTTTAGAAATATGCGGTAGTGCTAATGCTGGTTTCTGGATACAAAATGGTGATGTTATAGGAACTACATGTATTCAAACTTCAAATGTAAATATCAATCCAGTAAATTATCTAATAGGTACAACGGGCTATTATGATGGAACGAATGGGGGTGGTGTTTTATTATTTGATGCTAATTTAATTAACAATCCAGCCGCTTTACCAACTAAAGAACCTATCTTAGGTCAAACAGCATACACTGTTAATCAAATACCATCATCTACTAATGATCCTAATGCAGTTCAAATGGTATGTAGTTTAAATCAAGATAATTATTGGTTTTCACAAACATTTGATACTACTAATCCACTAATTCCACCTGAAGCGCCTATAGTCCGGGCTATTAATGGAGCTGTTTTTGCAGTTGCTAATCAAGAAATGGACAAAATAGTGTTTAGTGGAACTGATACTGATTATAATAGTGTTAGTTTTATAGCAGGTGACGTAGAAGCTGGTGATAAATATTGGTATTGGTCAGCTCAAGTTGGTTCTGTAGATTATTATGCAGGGAATGTGTTTTTTCCAAATGTGACTGCTATAGGCAATGTAAATAGTTATGTAAGCACACCAACTTTAAATGGAGTTTTAGTTGCTGGTAATAGTGCTGGTAATCAAAGTATGACTGATTTAAATGATATAGGTTGTGTAAGTATAGAAACAGGTAAAGTATATCAAGGCAACAATCTGAATTTACAAATAGGTGAAGCTGGAGATACTTTATTAATAAATGGTGCTATAACTAAGGGTTCATTATTAGTGGGTAATGGTGTTAGCACGGAAGAACTTGTAGTAGGTGCTAATACATATGTTCTTAGAGCTAATGCGTTAGCTTCGCTAGGTGTTGAATGGTCTGCAGAAATCACGCCTAACTTAGGTCAGGTATTAGGTGTTGGTAATACTAGTGATGGATATAATATAGATTTAGGTGGTAATATATTAGAAAACTGTAGTCAGATAACAGCTACTGGTGATTTAATATTAAATCCAGTAGGTTCAGTAGATTTAAATGGAAAGACTTTAAACATGACTGGTGGTGAAATTCATAACTTAGATTTAGTGCATGGTCAAAACAATGCGAATATTATAGTAGAAGGTAAAGGCACTGGTGATATAATTTTAAAGACAAATAATATTGATAGAATAACGGTAAATGATACAGGTGTAATTAATTTTCAAGGTGGTGCTAGTTATAATAATACTACGAATACATTTACAGCAACTAACTTTACAGGTTTAGCAAGCACAAGTAGTGCGGTAGCAACTAATTTTGAACAGACTAATGCTGTAAGATATCCATGTTTTAAGACAAGTAGTGGTCAAGTCCAAGATTGGATAGATACAAATTTAACCTATAATCCAAGCACTAATATAATGTCTATGGGTAGTGCTGAATTTGTGACTAGTGCTCCAGTTTGTGCAGTAGCACCTGCAACTGCTAATGAATTAGTTAATAAAGCTTATGTAGATAATAATTTTACAAATACTGCTGGAACAAACGTTGGTGGTGTTAATGCTGGAGCATTCGCATGGTCAAGTGTTGCATATGCTACTTTAGGACCTGGAACATATTTGATGAGTGCTTATGGACATGTTAATTATTCAATTGCTTCTAATGCTTTATTTGGTTGTAGAATAGCAAATATAAGCACAGGAGCAGGAATTACAACTTATATTTATTATACTCCCTTACTACAAATCTATGGATATACTGGTTTTTCGATGAGCCAAGTATTTACAATTACTTCAACTCAAGCAGTTGGTCCTCAAGTCACACATGATGCTAGTGGAACTGTTTTAGCTTATTGTAATACTTCTTGGACGAGATTGTATTAAAATTTTTTATTTACTATTAATATAATGAAATCAAAGGTAGTTATGTCTAGTTCAAGTTACGTTAATGAGCATAGAAGTTTAATAAATCTTCTAAGGTCAAATAGTGCTAAGTTAATGAAAGAGGCTAACAAACAAGAAAGGGAATTGAATAATTGGTTGAAGAAAAAAAAATAAGATATATATAAAATATATATATGGTTAGTGATATTAATAAGGTGAGTAATCCAGCTGTAGTTAGAAAGAAGTTTGCTAACTATAAAGGGAGTGATGATGCAGTAATAAAATTATCGGAAAAGCCAGATAAAAAATATAAGGTAATTCATAATGGAAAGACTACTCATTTTGGCTCTAAGCTCGAAGACTTTACAAAGCACAAAGACCCAGAGCGTAGAAAAGCCTACTTAGCTCGCAGTGGTGGTATAAAGGGTAATTGGCGTGCTGATAAATACTCAGCGAATAATTTAAGTAGAAATTTATTATGGTAAATAAATATATTGTTGTATTATATAATGAAACAATATAGAGATTGTAATGCATTGGTGATCCATCTTCCATATTCATATGATAGGTGGCGTTATGTTCAAGATATAAAAAGTGAGTTTCCAAAATTACATATAATAGAAGCGGTAGATGGTAACAACGTAGATGAAAAGTACTTAGAGATGTCGAATTTTAAGCGTGTTCCATATTTGAAGAAGGAAAGTATATTGGCGAGAGCGGCTTGTTTTCTATCTCATAAAAAAAGTTTAGAATACATAGTGAAAAATAAAATGAATAATGTAATAGTTTTTGAAGATGATGTAATATTTATCCATGATGATTTTCTGAATGAAGAAATAGAAGAGGAATATGATATGGTATATTTAGGATATAGGACAATTAAGAGTAGTAAGAGGGGTAAATATAGAGTAAGTCAAACACATGCAATCTATTATAAAGACTATGAAATAGCAGAAACAATATTAGAATTTATGGATAATAATCCAAATAAATGGACTACTTGGTATATATTTTTGAATGATGAGATATTACCTTATATGAAATATAAATTAAATAAGTGGGTAGACCAAGTAAGTGGTAAAGAAGTAAAATCATTAATAAACATTCAATCCATGGAAGTTTTTTAATAGTTGATTAATATATTTTTTTTTTGAAAATGTTGAAAAAAGATTTTCAAGAAAAAAATAAATCCCTCGCAACTCTAAAATTTTTTTGCGAGGGATTAAAATTTTATAACAACATCTTTATTTTCAATTTTTATATTTTCTAAAGATTTAAGTAATTTTTTTTCTCTCTGTTCTTTTGCCTTTAGTCTATAATAATCTCGGTTTGCTTCTCTATATAGTTTAAGCTTATGTTCTTTTTCTTCTTCGGTAATGTATGCATTTCTATTATTAATACGGTCTTTTTCAAGTTCAGCCCAGTATCTTTCTCTTTTACGTAGTTCATCTCTATCTGAACAAGGGAATTTTTCGAGTAGTTCAATATAACAATTAGGGTCATCAAGACATTGGAAGCTGGAGCAATGTCCTCCTTTTAATGTAGATTGGTAATATTTATATTGAGCTTTATGTTTAGCAAGTCTATGTGCAGTTGATTTACAAGTAGAAGAACCAATGTAAGTCTTATCATTACCTCTAATGCGATAGATAAAAGCTCTAGAATATGGGTTATCAAAAAAAATAGGTTCGTTGCTGTTCATTATATATTATATTAACATTTTTTATTCTAGAAAATGTAATTATATAATTCAAATTATTTTACCATATTATTCTTGCATTTCTTTTTTGAGTTCATGTATGAGTTGCTTGCATTCTTGAGGAGTAGCAATTTCAACAAAATCGAGTGTTCCCCATTCGTCATAGTTAGCATTAGCTTCAAAAAACTCTACATCATCATTATCAATTTTGTAAATAGTGATAGTTCCATAGTGGTTGATCCAATAGATATTTTGAGGGTGTTCGCTTGCTTTAAATATAATCTTGTTAGCTTCCATTGTATGTTGTGCTGTTATATATAATCATGTATCAAAAAATCGGTTCAAATTTTTTTGGGTCATAGTGGGCTATGATGTGTGTAATAATGGTAAAATTTTTGTGTAGTATTGCTATATATTTTTACATGGATATGGCGGGATTTTAGATTGGAGAATTCATAAAGTGTTTTCATTATGAATTCTAAAAGTGTTTTTTTTCATATTTTGAATTCATTATGAAAACAAAAAGTGGGGTGCTTATATATAATTTATTTTGTGGAATACATAAGAATACTAAAGATTACAAATTACCGAGCTGTAAATTAATATATCACCATATATTAGATTATAAATAGGATTTATCATACACAGCATAGCTGGTTGATAAATCGATTTACAAATACAAAGTATTTGATAAATCCTATTTATAATCTAATATATGGTGATATATTAATTTACAGCTCGGTAATTTGTAATCTTTAG
>JACCDQ010284720.1_pt1 | contig 18486 bp, 14 predicted proteins | sample 7446031 | NCBI WGS metagenome assembly JACCDQ01 (sample SAMN15323442, study PRJNA562643) | freshwater metagenome | isolation source: river surface water | place: USA:Blue River Watershed | collected 2017-08-17
AGGCCTGTTGCTGGCTGCCATTTGTCGTGCCGCAGGGCAACAACTCGAACGCTGGCAGGCCATGCAACTGGTGGACACCAAAGACAAAGGGCTTGTGCCCGCAAACCTTGAAATGCGCATCAGCGCCCTGCGCAAAAAACTCAGCGCATGTGGCGCGCCCGACGACGCCATCCGAACGTTGCGCGGCTTTGGTTACGCCCTGAGTTGCAAGATTGAAGTGGTGTAAATGAACTGCGGCTACCAGCTTTTTATGTGCAACAGCGCTCGATGCAAGCTTCACGCTGCCCTGGCACATGCAGGCGCCATGAGGCGTTGAGTATCATGGCGCTCAAAGGCACCAATTTAAACATGGCTTTGCTGGTGCAGATATGCGCTGCTGTTACGAAAAAGCCCGGTAAACCTGAGATTTACCGGGCTTTTAAAGCCTACCAATTTGGTAGGCGCGATTGGACTCGAACCAACGACCCCCACCATGTCAAGGCAGTTTTAACTCAGAGATACACGCCAATACGTGCGATCAACACGCTTATTGTATCGGTGTGTTGCGATGTGTGGAAGTGTGCAAACGCTGAGGCTTTAGCTCAGTGATTCGGCTTTGGCCAGCAGTTCAGAGGGTGGGCATCCGAGCGCATGGGCCAGCTTGAAGACCGTTGTGATCGTCGGCTGGTTCTGCCCAAGCTCGATCAATGAGATGAAGTTACGCTGCACCCCTGACTCTAGACTCAGTTGCTCCTGAGTCATGCCTGCGGCTTGCCTTGCCTGCCGCAAGACCTGCCCGAAAGCTGCGTGTGGTGTGATTGATGGTTTTCCCGACATATAGGGAAAATGTCCCACCTGCCCTAAACTAAGTCTTCCCGATATATGGTGAATCAGACACCAAGATTAGTTTGAGGAAGAAGGTATGAAACTGAATCAGCGGCAGCGAAAGATCGTCCAGCTAGGGGCAGCTTTGATCTTGGTGACATTGCTGTATCCACCTTTCCACTTTTCACCCCCTGGTGGCGGCTCTATCGGACTTGGACATGCGTTTTTGCTGACTCCCCCAGAGTCGCGTGCAGTTGTCAATGTTGCCCAACTCTGTGCAACCTGGTTCGGGATTGTGCTGACCTTGAGCTTGTGGGTATGGCTGTCCAACGATTGGAAGCCAACAGAAACGCCCTCACAACATGATCGCGTCAGCCCGATTCAGGCAATTCGTATCGGCGTGGCAAAAACTGGCTATCTTGGCCTTGCTTTGCTGGGCGTTGTTCTCTTTTCTGTCTATCGCGCCAACGATGCAAACGAAGCCGCTCTCAAGCTGTTCGGGAACGGTGGTGCCGCACTGCTGATTTACATCGGTGCACTGGTGTGGACATCGATCAATGGGTATCGGGGAAAGTATGCCGCTGAGAAAAGGCAAAAGACAAACTGGCGAGTGCTGATCGTTGCAGGCACTGTGGTCATCCTGGCGATGTCGGCCATAGGGTGGATGGTGCACTCAAAAGAATCAGCAACGAGTGCAGAGCGCGATTTGTTCCTTGAAAATCGGTTCAGGCCTGACTGAGACCGCAAGAAAACCGCAAGGTCTCAGCCCCGGACCAGCCGGACCACTTGGCCGCCCTGCTGCTGCCCTTCTGGCCTGAGCATCTGCGGGGCCTGCTCTGCCACGTAGGCCGTGAGCTTGACGCGCAGCCGGTCCAGTTCCGCCAGCATCACCATGGCATGTGCTGGCTCGATGGCGGCCATCTTCGTCTGCACCTGGTTGTCGCCCGTGATGACCACACTCAGGGCCGCCGCTGCACCATCTGGGCAACTGGCCAGGCGCATGAAGTGGCCAGCCTGCTCGGCACAGAAAGCCTGGACCTGTTGGCGGCGTTCTGGGTTGATCGCGTGAAGTTGGTGGACATTGCTCATGGCGCGTGCTCCTGGTGGCAGTTGTTCAATGCCTCGATTGCATCACCAAACGCTATCCATATGTTGATATTCACAAACTATCCGAATATGAATATTTGGGCTCAGGTGCGTGCCACGCAAAAGACACCAGAATCACGATCAAGCTCGTCATCATCAAGTGCCGGAAGACCTTGCGCAGGGCCCAGCACATTGCCGCTGAGACTGGCCAACAGATCCACCAATGGATCGGACTTCTGCTTGTTGTCCAGTTCGTACAGACCCAGAATCTTGGCCGCTTTGTCCAGGGCTGAGTTTTTGTCCCAGAACTTGTATTCGATGCGTCCGTATTCATCGATTTTGAAACTGGCCACAGCGGCGCGAGTGGACGGGTCCAGTTCGTGGGGCAGCTTCACGCGCCCGTCCACGTGCATGATGCCCCCTATGTCAGAGAGGGCCACGCGCTTGATTTCGCGCATCAGCTCCGAGGCATCCAACTCCGCACGGTCGGCAGCGGCTCGCTGAATGTCTGCCACGCGAGTGGCGATCCGCTGATCTGCCATCAACCTGCTGGCCGACTCATAGATGGTGTCGATCTTCATGTTGCCGGTCCGGTAAGCGGCCCGGTAGGCGTCCGCCTGGCTCTTGCCGGTGGCGACTTCCAGGGCAAAGCGCTCCTGTTGAGGGGTCATTTTCTTGGTCATAGCTGTCAATTCTGTTGGGTCACTTCTGCGCCTTGGACACCTCTGCATTGAGGCGCTCCATGGCCTGGCCAATTCGCTGGTCAACCTCGCGCACGCGCTCCTGATAGCCCTCTGGTTTGCGCTCTGTGAGGTTGCGGCGGATCTCCCGCAATTTGCGCACCTGGCCCTCCATCGCATTGGCCAGGGGCACCAGTGAGGAAAGCGGCTCGCTGTCACGGTAAGCCCCAGCGTCTTGGCCGTTTCGGTATCGGCCTTTGATCTCGTTTTCGATCTCGTTGAGGTTCTTCACGTTGGCATAGAACTGCTCGGACTGGCCAGCCGGTCCTCGTGTGTTGCCGTACAGGCGGCCCAGCAGTGGGACCTTGTAGGGCGGCAACTCGTCACCCGTGACCGTGGCCGCAAGGGTCTGATTCACCTTGAGCAGTTCGCGGCCCAGGCCGCCAGTAAGTTGGCCGATCACAAAGTCCAGCTGGTCCGGGGTCGGGCTCCATGCGCCTGGCCGGTACTCTGTGCCACCCGTCACCTTGTTGATCGCCTCAGCAATGGCGCGGCTTGGAGTGGATGCCGAGTCCTTGGCCATCTTGCGGCCAGGCTGCGGGTCCAGCGGGTTGTTGTTCTCGCGATAGATGGGCTTGCCCGTCCAGTCGCGGTTTTGCATCAGGGCCACCACTGGATCAATGACCGTTGGGGCCACCATCTGCCCCAGGTTCTGCGATCCGCCCAACGGGTTGAAGGCATCGGCCAGAACCTGCAAGAGTTTGCCCAGCTGCCGCCCCATGGTCTTGTCTTGGCCTCCCATGGCGAACTCCACCGCAAGGCGGCCCAGGTTCGGGAACACGTGAAAACCCAGCGGCATGGGGATGGTCAGATAGTCCTCACGCCCCAGCGGAATCACAATGCTGCGCTCCTTGATGAACTCGGGCACCTGGTCCCAGCGGTCGGGTTCGTCATCATCGCCACCGCCCATCATCGCCATGCCGATCATGGCGTTGACAGCGCCCAGCAGGACACCGCCATAGATGATGCGGCGGCCCATCGGCCCCTTGAGGGTTTCAGCCATGCGTGCCGTGCCCTGGATGGCCGCATTGAAAAAGGCGTACAGCGCCCCGATCTCGCGCGCTTGGCGGCCTTTGCGGTTGAAGTTCACCGTCAGATTCTTGGCCAGACTGGCGGCACGTTCGCGGCTCATGCCCTGATCCAGCGCCACCTTGTAGGCTGCCAGGCGCACGCTGTTTTCCATGGTCTCGTTGTAGTCGGACAGCCAGTCCACCACGGCATGCGCGGCCTTGCTGACCTCGCCACGATCCAGGGCTTGCAGGTCATCCGTCAGGGCCTTGGCGCGGTCCTTGGCATCGGCAAACATGTCACGGTACCCGGTGGTTCCGCCCACCTCCTGAAACTCGTCCCAAAGGCTCGTCCATTGCGCGTTGGTGGCAGTCTTGCCCCTGCGCTCACGGTAGATGGCGCGCATGGCTGCCGGAATCTTCTTGGCCACGTCCTTTTCACGGCCTGCCAGGTCGGTCGTACTGAGGTTCAGCAGTCCGGCCTGCACATCGCGGGCAAAGTTGATGAGGCCGAAGATCGGGTTGTACTGGGTGTTGACGCTGGCAAACCAGCGTGTACCCTTGGCGGCCAGGCCCAGGACCACGTGTAGATCGTCAATATCCAGGTTCTTCATGGCCTGCGCCAGGCGAACGGCCTCGCGGTTGTGCTCGTTGAACACAATGGCCTGGTCGCGCCCACCGATGCGGACCATCACCACATGCGGCAGGTGCTTGTAGGCTGGGTCCACCATAGTGCGGACAAAGCCGGTGCGCGAGTCGATGGTCTTGATCTCGGGCGGCGCATCGATCTGCCAGTACTCGTCATCCGGGTTTTGGGCGGCCATCAGGTAGAGCTTCTTGACCACGTGGTTTTTCTCGCCACGGGTCAGCGCAGCCTCGCGCTGCATGGCGATGTGCGCCAGGATGTTGGTCACGGCTTCACCTGAACCCACTCGGCGCTTGGCCGCCTGCCCCTTGATGCTGAAACCCTGCCCGGTCGGGTGCCTGTCGCTGTCGGCATGGGCCTCGTCGCGGTGCAGTGGGACATAGTGCTGGTAGGTCTTGCGCCAGGCATTGAGCGTGGTTTTGTCCATCAGCCCGTAGTCCTCCAGCGTGTCCAGGGTCTTGGCCTGCATGGCATCCACCTTGGCCGCCAGCGCCAGCATTTGGGCTTGCTTGCGTGGGCTCAGGCTGTCGATGAAGGCCTTGGCTTCCTCGTCGCTCATGCCAGACAAGGCCTGGCGGCTGGCTTCATCGCCACGGAATGACTGTGCACCGCTCCAGGTGGCAGCCTCCTGCTTGGCCTGCTCCAGGGCCTCTGTCAGGGACTTGGTGGCACTGCCGTTGGCCGTGGCGCGCTGCAACTGGATCTCCAGATCGCGCACAGTCGCCTTGGCCTGGTCGCGGCCTGACTCGATCATCTCGCGGTTGGGGTTGCGCTCGGCCAGCACCCGGTTGGCCTCTGGGGCATGGCGGGCGTGCAAGTACTTCTCGAACTCGGCCAGGCTCACGGCATTGGCGCGCATCTCGGCCATCAGCGGGCGCAACTCCTTGTCAAGAAAGTCCTCGGTCCGCTTGGCCAGGCGCTTGTGGAACAGTTCTTCACCCAGGTACGCATCGTTGAGGTCGGAGATCGTGCCACCGATGGCCTTGATGTGTTCGCGCAGGTGCTTGAGATCGATGTACTTATCCTGGAACTCGTAGATCAGCTTGTTGATCGCCTCGGTGCTGGTCAGCTTGGCGGCTGCGGCCTTGGCTTTGGTCCAGGCGTTTTGCTGCCCTTGGCCCACTGGCTGCGGCGGGGTGTTGCCCAGGCTGTTGCGGTTGAAGCGAACGTCAGGGCTTGCAGGGTCGAAGGTGCCAATGTTGCCGATGGCGCTCTTGATCTGCTCGGGGCGGAAGGCGACATATTCTCGTGTGGCCACATCACCGAAGTCGTTCACGAAGATGATGCCGTCATAGCCCTGCTTTTCAAGGTTGCGGCGGTAGCGCTGCCCGCGCTCTGTGCTCCAGGATTCTTCGATGTCGGCAATCTTGTCGATGGATTCGATCTTCGGGTTTGTCAGGGACAGGTAGACCGGCATCAGTCGGGCCTCGTCGGCAAAAGCGCCGGGTATGTCCGGGTGGCTCATGTAGCCGTTGACGTAATCCAGCGAGTCAGAGAAAAAGAACCCGAGTTTCTTCTGCGCGCTGTCGTTGACGACATCGATGGCCTTACCCCTCATGAACTCTGAAAAGTCCTTGGTCGTGGCGTGATAGACCACCAGCGGATCGCCATTGGCGTCCACCACCTTGCTGTCGCCAAACCAGTCGAGGAAGGCTTTGGTTTGGGTCTGGTTGCCGGTGCGGTTGAAGGTTGGCCAGATTCGGCCGGGTGCCTGGCCAGGCTGCACTTGCAGGCCGTATTCGGCCATGACATCGCCTGCAATCTGCATCACTCGGTCGAAGTCGCTCAGATAGCGTTCGGTGCGCGTGGTGTAGCCCACGGTAGCCTTGATGGTGTCGATCAGTTGGGCCACCAGATCGGCCACGGCTTGCAGCAGGCTCGGGTTCTTCTTGCCCAGTGCGCGCCAGAAACCCTTGTCCATGAATCCATCTGACAGCACCTCCCCGATGAATTCCTCACGGATGGCGGCATCGCGCACTTCCGCGCTGGCGTTGGGGGCGTAGGAATTGCGGGCCACGGCGGACCCGGCGAACTGCGTGCCGTACTCCTTGGCCTTGACGTATGGGCGGATGGCGTCAACCAGTTGGGCGTACAGGTCAGGCCTGCGGCGGGCCATTTGGTGGGCAATCTCGTGCCCTAGGATGGCCAGGTGTGGGCGGTCTGAATTTGCGTTGAGGAAGATCCGATTGTCAGCGCCTGGGCGAGTGACGCCGTTGAAGAAACCGAATTCCTTGCTTAGAACTTTGGAGGCAACTTCAAAGCCGACAACTCGGTTTCCGAAAGCTCGCGCAATGGCCCTAAGTCCTGAAATGTCAGGCAAACGAACCCATCGGTATGGGTGGACAGCACGGGCACTTCGCGCGCTTCCGGCGTCGATGGCTCTCTTATTTCCATCGTCATGGATGGCTTCAAGGGCTTCGATGTCTGCACGGTCTTGCTGGCTGGGTTGTGTCCTGTCTTGTCCATAGGTGTCAGTATAGGCATCGTCTTGGCGGTTGAATAAGGCCACTCCACGCTCGGTTTCGCGCGTTTTGATGTTGGCCACCAGGTTGTCGAAAGCCTCGCGCAAGGTCTCGCGCTCCTTGCCCACCGGATACAAGTACAGGTCACGGGTGCCGCCACTGGCGCGGCTCATGGCGCTGCTGTCGTCGGCCACTTGCGCGGGCTTGCTGGCGCGCTGCTCGGCATCCGTCAGGAAGGTGTTTCGTGCACCAGACTGCGAAAGCCGGTCATGCACGAAAAGCTCAAAGGCGCGGGCGAACATCTCCGTGGGCGTTGCCCAGTAGGCTTTGCCACCCTTGACCCTGTCCATGGCCGCGCTGTCGGCCTTGTACTGGGTGCCCACCAACTGGGGCTCATGGGTGGTGTCGGCGTCTTTTTTGGCCAGCAGGTTGCGCACATAGCGGGCCGATGACTCCAGCCCGTTGGTTTCATCCAGGCTCCAGGTGCGCCCGGTGGCATCCTTGATAAGGTTACGCACGGCGGCCACTCTGGCGCTAAAAACCTGCTTGCCCGCTTGCTCAAACCCCTCGCCGGTGTCGCCTTGCATGAGCTTTTCGGCATGCTGGTCGAACTCGGTCAACAGATCCTGTTTGTTGCCTGCCGCACTGCCCTCGATGACACGGCGCGCAGACTTGAGCCACCGGTCCAGCATCTTGGTGGCCTGTTCGTTGGCATGGTTGCGCCGTGTCTGTGCCTCGCCGGCAGACTCAGCGCGTTTGGTCATGGCCTGGTGGATGGCGCGGAAGGCCTGCACGATCTCTGGCCTGACCTCGGTACCGAAGGTAGCCACACCCTTCTGGTTGACGTACTTGCCGCCCTCAAACGTCATGCGGTTGGTGGTGTCACCCTTGTATGCGTGCTCGGACATGAAGGGCTCGGAATCCTTGGCAAGCCCCGCCTGTTTGCCGAAGTGGTGATCGAGGGCATGCCCCCACTCATGGGCCAGCGTACCCGCTCCCCTTGTTTTGGTCAGGTTGATCTCATTGACTCCTGGCACGAAGTGCGCGGCAAACTTGCCTTTGCCCTGTGCGCCGAAGGCAATGCCCAGTTCACCGTTGAGGCTCATGGCCTTGGGGGGCACACCCAGGACCTCGGCCAGATCCAGCAAACTGTCAAAGGCCTGGTTGAGGTAGGCCTGGCGCTCGGCCTGATTGATCCAGCCCTCGCGTCCAAAGTTGACGCCCCTGAACCCAAAGGCGTCCATCAGGTGCTGCGCGGTGATGTCCTCCCCCTCCTGGCGGCGTGCGGGTCCTGTGCGCTCGGCGTCCTCAATGTTGGTGCCACGAATGTCCTGGCCGGTGCTGGCATCGCGTTTGACCTTGGCGCGGGCGGCCTCAATGGCGGCCTCGCGGGTGTCGTAGGCAAAGGCGCTGAATCCGCCATCCTGCGCCAGCAGATAAGGCGTCTGGGCCAACTGCTCAGGCGTGAACACGGCACGCCAGGATCCACGGCCTTCCTTGAGGCGGATGCTCATGCGAGTGGTGCCATCCTCCTGCTCTTGCCCGGCTGCGGTGTACTCGCCCGGCTCCAGTACGCGCCAGCCCTGCACCTGCCATGCCTCGCGCTTGGTCGGCCAGTTTTTGGCCAGGTCGGCGGCCCACTTGGCAAAGTCCTGTCGGGTGAACTGCATGGCTCCCAGTGCCTTGTTGCCGCCCAGCAGACTGATTTCCTGGTGCGCGGTGGTGCCCCGTGCGAATGGGCGCATGCTGCCCTGGTATTCCTCAGGCCACACACGGCGAATCAGCGCTTCGCTCACGGCTTTGGCGTCCACGTCTTGGCGCAGCATGTCAGTGATCGCCACCGGCCCGCCCAGACCCTGGCCGCCCTTGGTGAGTGCCAGCACGGACCCGGCAAAGTCCGTCACGGCCTGGCGGTCATTGACGAACGCAAAAATGGCCTCACGGACCTTGCTCAGGGTGTCGATGTAGCGCTTGAGTTGTTCGTCCGTGGGCGCGGTACCGGCGCGGATGGTGGGGCCTGCGCTGATCCCGTCATAGACCTGCTTGACCATGCGGGCCAACAGCGGCGACATGCCATCGGCCACCAGTTGCTCATAGTTCGGGCGCGGCCAGATCTTGGCCTTGGTGACTTCCTTGAGCTTGAGGGTGTCGTTCAGGCTCTCCACGTCCGCCCATTTGAGGCCTTTGCCGGTGAAGTTGCGGCGGTTGGCGTAAAGCTGCTGGCCCACGTCTTCGATGCGGCCAGCGGGTGCCGTGGGGTTGGTGCCCTTGTTGGGCTGCGCATCGGTTGCCGGTTCAGCCTGTGCCTCAGTAGGCCCGCTGAAAATGTCCTGTTGGCCACGTGCGGCGGCCACATCGGCGGCGCGGTCGCTGCCGGTCAAAGTGAAGGTGTCGCGCTGCGCATCGGCTTGGGCTCGCTGCTCACCCTGCTGGCGCTCAGTGGCCAGTCGCTGCTCAATGGCCGTGACCTGGGCCTCGATGTCGCGCAGGGCTTGCGGGGTGGGTGCGCTCAGTTGGAACTGGGCGGCGTCATCGCCTTGCGCAGCTTGCGCATTGCCGGGGCCAGCGGCCCCTGGGGCGGCTTCTCGTTCTCCTTGGCGATCTGCTCCAGCTGCTCGCCCATGTCCATCATCGACGGGTCCAGTGATTGGCTGGCGCGCTGCTTCATCACGGCCCCCAGTAGCCGGGCGGCTGTCGGGTTGTCCTTGGCTTTCTTGGGTTGCGGTCTTGTCATTGGTGTCTCCAGAGGTGGTTAAGTCTTGAACGATTGTGAAGGGGGCCACGGTTTGGCCAAACATGTCGGGCGCGGCGCTGGTGGCCATGGCCATGCTCAGGTAACTGCGAAGGTCCTGCACCAAGCGATCACGTCCAGCGGCTCGGCTGAGATTGGGGCCCGTGTGGAACATGCGCAGCAGGCCCACGGTCAGGCTGTCGGGGACTTCGCCCGTCATCAGGTCGGGCTGGCTGACGATCTCGCTCAGGGCCTGGCGGCTTTGGCGTGACTGGCGGATCAGTCCGATGGCTTGCAGCAGGTTGCCGGTGATGTCCGCCTCGGGGTTGATCGCTCCAGTCCTGGCTGAGTCGCGCATATTGGCCCACTCGCCAGCCACGGCCTTGAGGGCTTCGCCGATGGTCTTGATGTCGGTGTCCAGGCTGTCAAAAAGCTCCTGCACCAGATCGGCGTCACCATAGGCGGCCTGCATCAATGCGGCCTGGATGCGCTGGCGTCCAGTTGGCGATAGCGTGCCATCGGCGGTCATCATGGCGGCCACGTCCTGGCCTGTGGTCATCAACTTGCCGACAAAAGCCCGCACGAAGTCCCGATTGCTGGCGCTGGTCACATCGGCGGGCAGGTAAACGGCCAGCACCGAGGCGTCGATCAAGGTCGAGTCCTGGCGGGCCAGTTCGCCGGGAGACATGCCCAGGCCTTGGCCTTGGCTCTTGGCAGCCATGTCGACGGTGTTGCTGGCCTCGCTGTACACCCGCACAAGGATGGGGTTTGGGGTGCGGGCAATGGCATCGGTGGCCACGCCATGGGCAACAGCATCGGCCATGAGTTCCTGGCGATAACCCTCGGCGGCACCACGCTCATAGGCGGCGCGCAGACCAGCCGTGCGCCCGTTGTTCAAGGCCTTGAGGGTGCCGGGCTCAGAGTCCATGAAAAGCGGGTTGGTGGTTCCATCGGCGAAGTTGGAGGGCTGGACGGTGCTGGCGTCCACCACGGCGTAGCGAAAGGCCACACGCTGGCCATCTGCCATCACAGCCACGTCTGTGCGGCCTTCATTGCCCTCGGGCACGTGCAAGGCGATGTCATCCCCCACGGCAAACACCATGGGCGCGCCTGCATCAGGGCTGCGGCTGGGGCCCAGGCGCATGTAATCCGGGCGAGTGGCGATGTCCTGCATCTGCACCACGGAGGCGGTTCGGCTGCGGTCGCGGTTTTGCAGTCCCTGATCCTGGCCACTGGTTGAGACGCCTGTTGCTGCCTGCTTGGCCACCGGCTGGCCTGGCTGCGCTGCGCCTTGGCCACTGGTCACGCTAGGGATGATGGATGCGCGCTGACCGGCAGCGGCAGTCCTGGCGGCATCGAATTCGGCTTTGATCGCTGCGTGCTCGGGTGTGCCCACGCGAAGCTGGCCGGGTGCGTAGCCCTTGGACTTGGCAAACGTCCAGAAGTTGGCAGGGGCGGCCTGCTGGGGCACTGCTGGGGCGGCTGGTGCAGGCTCTTGGCCAGGCTGCACGGCAGGACTCAGCTGCTCAAGCTGCTGGGGCAATGCTTGGACCGGCCCTTGTCCCTGCCCTGGTTCTTGGCTGCGCTCGTCCTGCATGCCTTGCAGGATGGCCAACTTTTCCGAGACCTGCGCTTGCGTCAAACCCATGGTCTGGCCCTGAATCTCCAGTTCGGCCAATCGTTCAGCGGGGCGCTTTTGGGGCAGGCCCGTGGTCTGATCTGCGGCTTGCGCCGATTGCGCGGCACGCTCTTGCTCCTGCGCCCGGTCGGCTGCGATGCGCTGGCCTGCCTGGTTGGCATCGGGTGCGGGGTTCGTGAACGATCCGGTGACGGGTGAACCTGCCTGATCGGGCTGCGAGCCTGCGCGGGCAATGCCTCGGCTGTCCAGGTTGTTGCCACTCGCTTTGCGAATGTTCCAGGCGGTTTCAGGTGCGCTCTGGGTCAGGCCTGCGGCGGCCTCCATCACGGCGTCATAGACATCGGCTTTGCCCGTGGCGGACAACTCTCCCAAGTATTCCCCTGCGCCCTCGCCCACGGTCTCCATGGCCATGCCGGTGCCTGCCGTGGCAGCCTTGCTGCCCAGGGTCGATGTCTGCTTGGCCGCCTGTTTGCCTGCGGCTTGCGCGGCTTCGCGCAATGCGGGCTCGGCCAAGGCCTTCTCGATGGCTGCGCGGCTGGTCAGATCCACGCCTGCATCGGCCAAGACACGGGCCTCAGCGCGCGCGCCTGCCTCGATGGCGGCCTTGTTCAAGCTCTTGGCCACCTTGCCGCCCACGCCCAGGGTCAAGGCGTCCACGCCTGTGATGACTGCGCCCTTGGTCGCGCCCTCGGTCAAGGCTTCGCTGCGTTCGGCCTGCGTGAACCCGCCCTCGGCCTTCTCCATGGACTTGCTGCCTGTTTCCAGCAGCCAGTTGCCCAGGAACATGCCGCCCAGAAAACCACCGATCCCACCCACTGCCGTGCCAACGGGGCCAAAGGCAGAACCGGCCAGGGCTCCACCCTTTGCGCCAGCCCAACCCGCACCCAGTGAAACAGCAGAATTTGGCGCTTGCTCAGCCACGAACTGCGCGGCCCCCTCTGGGTTGTCCAGCATGGCACCGCCGACATTGCGCACGGCAGAAACGACTCCAGGGGCTGCATCGGCCTGCTTTCGGCGCTCGATCTCGTCCAACAGATCTCGTTTTGCCTGGGGGCCTTTGTCCGCTGCTGCACGTTGCTGGGCAGCGTAGCCCTCCACGTCTTTGAGATCGCCGCTGACGGTGTTGCCTGCCGCACCGATGGATCGTGCTGTGCCCTTCGCTCCTTCCCAGACGGAAAGGCCTAGATCCGAGATCATGTCCACCATGCCGCGCCCGGTGGACTGCTTGGACTTGCCTTGGCTTTTTGGCTCATCTGGGACAAAGCGGCCTCGTGTGGAAGGACTAACCCCTGCCTCGGCGAAGAGATCACGCCCGCCATCATTGGGGGATATGGAAACGCCAGCCTCTTGAAACAAGTCACGACCGCTTTGCTGCGCATCAAGGAATTGATTGATGGATTGAGATCCAGGCGAATCAGGCACGAAGCGGCCAGAGGCCACGGGTTGGCTTTGTTCTTTGTCAGGCACGAATGGCATGGGGGATCCTTGTTCGGTGTTTTTCAGTCTTTGGCTTGTTCGCGGCGCTCTGCGGCCTCGTCCTGCTCTTGGCGGTGGATGGCTTCCAGGCTGCGGGCCTGCTCAATCTCGGCAGGCGTCAGGCCCTCGGTTGCGGCCTTTTGAATCAGGGCATCGCGCCGTTCAATGCCAGCCAGTTGCACGGCGTCCAGGTCGCTGCGGGCCTTGATCGCCTGCATGGTTTTCCAAGTGGCTTCGTCAATCATTTGGCCCCCACGATCTCAGGCCACAACTGAGCGGCACTACGGCCATCGTCAGAACCCCACAGAGGTGTGAAGGCCTTGCATCGGCGTAACACATTGGCCGCTGGTCTGTTGATCTGACTGTCCTCAGGTGCCATGCACATGCCATTGACCGACAGGCGATCACACTGGCTGCACGTGCGCCCTGGTTCGGCAGTCTTGGTGCCGTGGTGCAGGTCATCGCTGGCACGAATGGCCCTGGGTTTGGTAGTGGCCTCGTCCACCATGGTCACGCCTTCAAGCTCTGCCATGGGAAACAGATCCAGGACCTTCATGCCCGTAGCCCACTGAATCCGGCGGTCGAGCATGTCGTCACTGCGGGCTATGACCTCGGCGTCACGTGGGTGGCCTTGGAGCCTAAGCAGGAACCGATAGCCAGGAATGGCGGCGATCTTGCTTCTGCGGCGCGCGTTGGTCATTTCGTGTGCGGCTTCAATGCCACCATTGGCTCCCCACAGATCGGGACGCAAGGTGCAGGCGATTTGGCTGTCAAGGATCACGAACCCGGCCCCTGCGAGGCTGGCGTGGATGTAGTGGTCAATTCGGTTGATGGTCATGGTTGAGTCTTTCGTGTTGCTGTTCTTCCGTTGATGGCATACCTCTGCGTGGTCATCGCTCGCTCAAGCGGCATGCCCTTCCGGATGCGCTGATACAAGGTCCCGTGAGGCAGTCCAATCCGCCTGGCCCAATCGGGCAGTGGCAGGGTTTGGCCCTGGTAGGTGAGCCACAGGGATCTGCGGTACAGCTTGGCCAGCATCGGATGCTCCAGACTGAAGCCTGCCTCCCAGCGGCGCAGAACCGTGTTGCGTGTCGGCTGTCCCGACTGTCGTGCTGCCTGGGCTGGTGTGATGGCTAGCCCTTGCACGATGACCTTGCGGCAGTACTTTCGGCGGTTCATCTGCGGCGTGCGCAGCGTCCACACCACATTGCCCGGCACGTAGTGCGCTGCCGTGTCCAGCCGCCCCAGCCAGTGGTCCAGTGTCGGCGGCAGTCCAGCGTCCGACAGGAACTGCTCGAAGCTCGCCAGCCATTGCGGTGCGATCAGGATCCCGCTCCCCCCGTACCTTGGAAAGTCCTTGAACCCCGGCTCCAGGCACCGGCGTTTCATTACCCGCCAGGCCCTTTTTGCGCGCTTGAGTTCTGGGCTCTGAGATTTGGGCGGACTCTGTTTTTTCGTTGCACTCATATCGTTGGTACCGTTCATTTCTTGGATCGCTTGTGGCATCAATCAACCCCTGCCGTTGCAGGTAGACCAGTGCCCAACTGGTGGCTTTCGGGGTGCAACCGGTGGCGTGGATCACTTGGTAGGCACTGAATCGCTTGCCTCGATGCGAAAGCAGGAAAGCCAGCACTGCGGCAGTGGCGCTGCCTTCCCGGATGACTCCAGGCGGACGCGGGTTGTAGCGCTCCGGCGTGGGCTCGGGTTTGGCGGTGACAAGGGCGTTCACACCCCACGTAAAAATGCTCAATTTGCAGTCCCTTCTGAAGGTTTCCAGGCGGGCTGTGATGCCGCCTTGATTCCTAATTTCTTGCGTAAATCACTAATGAGGGCCCGCACCTTCTCGGGGTCGGCGCTGCCTTGGCCAGGAGCTGGCAGTGCATCGCGGCGCGGGGGCACCTCGGGCAGATCCTGTTGGGCCAGCTTTTCGGTGAGCAGCCTGGTCCATCGGCCTTTGGCGGTTTGCCAGGACGCATTACGCAGGTCCCAGGTGCCGAACTCCACGGCTGCCCAGTACACGGCGCGATGGCTCCACTGGTCGCGGCCATCCTCACGCATGCGCATCTGCTCGCAGGCTTCGCTGAATGCGGCCTCGGCGTCCAGATGCGGCTTGCAGGCCTTGAGGAATTCCGTGATCGATGGCGGCCAGTCGTACAGGCGGCGACATTGGCGCACGGCATCGGCAATCTGCTGAGGAGTGATTCCCTCATAAGCAAATGCGTCTGCCCAGGCTTCACGCCAATTGCGAATTGAGTCCTCGCTTGGAAAAGCGGCGCGCCAACGATTCGGGTACATACCGGAAAACCGAATAAAAAGGTGATCCATCAAGGACAGCCTTGTTCCATTGATCTGCCGGACTTCAAGCCATGGATTTCTTGTGGATATTTGCTGCATGTGACTTTCCTAATTAATAGGGCAACCGACCAGGCTCATTGATGACAGTTCCTGCTTCATCAATGACTGTCACCGGTCTCTCATTTGCAATTTTTTGTAGGGCTGCGAATTGGTCGAACTTCCTGCCATGCGCTTGGTGTGTTTTCTCGCGGCGAACCCAATTCCGAAAGGTTGCGAACCAGTCAGCTTTGACGCCATCGCGTCCAGGTTTTGCCAGCCAGTGGTCCTTGAACTGCTCGGCGACTTCTGGTGCGTTTAGATCAGGTCGCTCTTTGGATGCCCACTCGTGCCAGTCCTGAGGAAGCTCCCAGTCAGAGCGCAAGCGTGATCCGGCAGATCTGGGAGAGATTGTTTTTGCCTCTCTATCCTTGAATTCCTCTTTCAGAGAATCAGGAATCAGAGAATCAGGCGATCTAGGCGATGACTCGGCATCACCTAGGCACTGCCTTGGCACTGCCTTGGCTGTGCTTTCTGATTTGCTCGCCAGGCAGTCATCTGGGACAGCTGGCAACACGGAAGACACCTCACGCACATGGGGAGACTGGTGCTTGGAAAAGTTTGCGATTTGAATGCAAGCCAGACCACCGCATTCATACCGTACGATGAAACCGGTACGGTTCAGGTCATCCAAAATGGCATCAACATCGACTCCAGTGTCGAACGGCAGCGCCATAGCAGCGATGCGTTTGGGTCTGTCCTCCAAGCGTCCATCCCTGTCGGCAAGCATCCAGAGATAGATGAACAACAGTCGAGTCAGTGGTGGCAGTTCACCAAGAGACTCATTGGCCATGATGTTTGGTTTGATGTTGCGGGCGCGGGCCATCAGTTGCCCCTCCGCTCACCACCTGGCGCTTGCGTGGCCTCTGACGACTGCAAGGCATCCTTTTCGTAGATGGCATCCAGGAAGTTCAGAAAGCCCTTGTCACGACCTCTTGCTTCGTTTGCATCAATGGTCAGGCCAACATTTCCGTCATGCAGGCGAACTGCCTGCCCAAATGTCTTGGCGCTGTTGATGACCACCAGGTGGCCGATGTCTTGGCGCGGAAGGTGTCTGCTGGCTATAAGCCCTGACTGAATCAGCCACTTGTCACTGGCGTGGAAGAAAAAGAATCGCCCACCGGCAAGTTGGTTAACCGTGACAAGCACGCCACCATGGTGGCGTCCACTCTTCGGACATTGGTCTGTTCTGTTGGCCCCTCCGGATGTCGGTCCGGCAGGGGCCTTTCTTTGGGCGCAAGGCATAGGAAGCTCCGGGAATAACGGGAGCACTTCCTGCGCGCCAGGTTTGGGTTTGTACTGCCGCATGGTTGTTTCATGCGGCTTGCTGATTCAGGTGCGTCAGCGATTTCTTGTGCAAGATTTCGCGGACAACCGGACCAATGCGACTCAGGTCAATCAAATCGCCCGGACGCCCTGACCTCACTATAACGGCGCCAGATTCAACCAGTTCGCGGTAGTGGATCCGCTTGAACCACTGCCAGCTTCCGTCTGTTCCAAAGATGTCGGCGGCATCTTCCCGCCGCCAATCTTTGGCCTTTTTGAGTTGGCGTAAATCCGCCTCAACGATACTCATACTCACTCCTTAATTCACCTCGAAACATGCGCCTGCCACGGCGTTTCAGAGGTGAATTACAGAGTTTTCGTGCTTAACCGAATAGACCGTTTAATAGACCCAATCGTGGCACCTGTGGGCTATACAGGCCTACTACACGGATCTGTTTCTCTTCGGGCCAGTCTTGGTGTCTTGGTTGGCAACAATACCTATTCGCTTGATAGCCTCTTCGGTGAATGTGCCTGCGGGCCAGTTATCTCTGAGGAATTGCTTGATGCGATCTGCGAACGGTGCAGATTGGTCGCCGTAACCGTTACACACCGCTTGGTAGGCGATATTGGCGGCATCAAGTTCTTTGGGACGATCGTATTCTTCTGCTCTCTTCAACGGGACCAATACATCGTCCCCAAGAAAGCGCAAAACTGCAACCTTCAGAAATTCTTGATGTGGCGGATAGGAAGTTTTGCCCTCTGCCCAAGGTTTCAGCTGAGCCTTAACCCACGCGATTGAACTCGGGTTTCCATCAACGGCCGCAGTGCAATGGCGCTCAATCGCTTGAGCATATTGCTTTATTTCATCAATGTCGTCAGCAATGATCTGCCTTCTGAGTTCTTCTTTATCCATGTCGCGCCCCTCAGCGCTCGCCCTTGTGTGTAAGAGGCAACGCCAGCCGGGCAAGGGTGTCCCGGATTTCCCTCCGTCGAGGTAGGCGCGGCCAAACCAATTGTGCTTGGAGTTAGCCAAACACGCGATTGACGATTTCGGCCCTGGCTTGGACATTGAGGTGCAGGTATCTGCGCGAGGCGTGCAGGGTACGGTGTCCCATGGCCTCCATGATCGCAGCCTGCCCGACACCTGCGCTGGCCATTGCACTGCCGCAAGAGTGGCGCAACAAGTGGAAGTTGAACCCTTCAAACCCCGCTTGCTCGGTGATTTTCAGCCACAACTTGCGCCAGGTGTAGGGCAGCCCTGCCCGATTACAAAAAACCAGTTCCCCGGCTTTCTGGCCAGGCAGGCTTGCCAATTCGGCCTTGGCGGCAGTGGACAGCACAGAGGTAATGGGCTGGCCGTTCTTGGTCTTTTCAACCCGAATGATTCCGGCGTCCAGGTCGATGTGGTCCCAGCGCAGTTCCTTGAGGTTGCCCGCGCGCAAGCCCGTACAAAAGGCCACCTGGATGAGTGCAGGCATTCGCCGCCACTTGGTATCGAGCATCCTGGCCACTTTCACCAGGCGATCAATGTCGCTGCTGGTGAAATAGCTGGTTTTGATGGGGGCAGGCTCTGGCAGATCCATGCCGCGCGTGGGCGGTGTCCAGGTGCGCGGCACCAGGCGCTGCTTGCGGGCGTACTTGAAGATGCCAGCGAGTTGACTGACGTAGCGGGTCAGGGTTGCGCCAGCCAGGGGCTTGCCCGTGGGCGCATGTTCCGAATGGCGGCGCGGTTGAAGGCGGCCACGCTCAGCCAGACGCACGATGGCGCTGTCAACAGCTTCGGGGGTGATTTCGGTAATGGGCAAGTCGCCCAAGGCATCAAGCCAGAAAACCAGTCGGCCAGGAACGTCACTCGGACGATCCTTGGCCGCCAGGTAGCCCTCAATGAGGACTTTTAGGGTCACGGACATGTCACTCTCCAGTGCAAAACGATCAACGCCTTTTTCAAGGCCACTTTTGATCGCCGTGGCGGCGCACTTTCCGAGTGATATCTACCAAATTTGGTAGGCGCGATTGGACTCGAACCAACGACCCCCACCATGTCAAGGTGGTGCTCTAACCAGCTGAGCTACGCGCCTGTTGAAGCTTCGAATTATAGCAGTAAAAATCAGCGTCTTCGGGCTGACCTCACACCTTTTACGTTTCGCACCGTTCCCAGCACTTTGTTCAGGCCTGCGGCATCGCTGATTTCCACCGTGAACGTCATCCAGGCCGTGCCTTTGACCGATTGGGTTTGCA
>JACCDQ011763777.1_pt1 | contig 18482 bp, 3 predicted proteins | sample 7446031 | NCBI WGS metagenome assembly JACCDQ01 (sample SAMN15323442, study PRJNA562643) | freshwater metagenome | isolation source: river surface water | place: USA:Blue River Watershed | collected 2017-08-17
GCGAAGTGAGCGTTTATGCTGGAGTAGAAGGCGAGGTCTTGAATATCTGCTACGGCGAGACAGCGAACTTGTTCTTAGGCATTGCCAACTATACATTAGGCGGCGAGTGGGTAGCCACTTCACCGGCGGTTGTCTTACAAGGATCAGACTTCAACTCTACAGACTACGCCTCACAGACTTATACGTTTAACTACATCGTGAGCGATGGTTGTGCAACAGACCAAGCGACATCAACAGTCAGCGTACACGCCATGCCAAGCGCAGGCCAAGACGGTAGCATCACTGTTTGTTTGAATGAGCCAATTGACTTATTATTAGGTCTTGGAGGCAATGTTGACTTCGGCGGAACTTGGTATAACCCAAGCAACCAAGCAATTTCAAGCAATTTAGATACCTCAGGCAATATTGGCGGCCAATTTAACTACGATTACGTTGTTACAAACCCGTTCTGCCCGAATGACACCTCAAATGTTGTGGTTGTTGTTGATGCATCATGTGACTACACAGCAAGTATTGACGAATTAGCAAATGCTTGGAATGTATATCCAAACCCAAGTTCTGATGTTATTCAAATTGAAATGAACGGTGAATTACAGATGAATCAAATTCAAGTTCTTGACCAAAACGGGAAAATCTTATTGAGCTCTGCTGTAAGTGCTGATCACACAAATATTTTAGATGTCAGCACACTTGCTACTGGTCTATATACCATACGTTTGAGAAATCAAAGCCAAACATTAAACAAACGCTTCATTAAGCAGTAAGCGGCTAAATGACAATTACTTTAAACATATTAAAGGGGCTTCGGCCCCTTTTTTTATTGTTAAAAAAATATTATATTTGAGGTTGACTAAAACTATTTTCTAATCTAACAAACAAACCATGAGGAATCTTTACTCTCAAATTTTGTTTCTTATACTAGCAGCTACAAGCTCTATGGCAGTTGCACAGTATTGTACACCTACTTTCTCTAGCGGGTGTTCATTTGGAGACCAAATTCTGAACTTCAGCACTACAGGAGGTTCAACTAACATCACTAATAATGCCTCCGGCTGTAGTGTGGGTTATTATTCGTACACTACTGGTCAAGCAGTAACACAACTGCAAGGGCAAGATGTCACCTTAAGTATGCAAGCAGGGCCAACTTGGGGCCAAGGTTTTAGGGTTTGGATTGATTGGAATAATAACCAAAGTTTTGCAGATGCCGGAGAATTGGTCTATACCTCTCCTGGTTCAGGCGTTGCTGTAAATACGACAACAGTAACTGTTCCTTTTTCTGCTGCTGCAGGAACCAAGCGCATGCGTGTACTTTGTAATTATGCCGGTATTCCAGCGGCATTAGATGGTTGCCCGGTTAACCAATTTTATGGCGAATGTGAAGATTACGACTTTGTAGTAGTAGCATCAGCATCATGTACAGGAACACCAGTAGCTGGTACAGCTGCTTCAACCGCAACTACAATTTGCCCTGGTGTCAATTATACGTTATCTCTTACTGGTGCTACACAAGCTGCCGGTCTTACTTACCAATGGCAATCTGCACCAAGTGCAACAGGTCCATGGACAAACATTCCTGCAGGAACTACGCCTAGCTTTATCACTTCTCAAACTGTTAACACTTGGTATCAGTGTATTGTGACTTGTTCAGGTTCAAGCGCAACATCTTCAGTTATTGGAATCACGACAAACTCATTCTTAGCATGTTATTGTGCCAGTCAGGCGACTTCAGTTTGGGATGAAGAAATTTTCAATGTAACGCTCAATACGCTTAACAATAGTTCAACTTGTACAACAACAGGCGGTACGGGTTCTGTTCAAAGTCAATATTCAAATTACACAAGCTTAACACCGACAAACCTTTCCCAGGGGGTGGTTTATCCGCTTTCAATTCAAATTGGTACTTGTGGCGGAAACTATACTAACGGCACAAAAGTTTGGATCGACTTCAACCAAAATGGTCAGTTCACTGATCCAGGAGAAGAAGTTTATGCTTCTGCAGCCATGGTAAGTGGCCCACATATTGAAACAGGCAACATTACTATTCCAACAGGTGTCCCTACAGGAAACACCATGATGCGTGTTGTCAATGTAGAAACTTGGGCAATTGGAAACATCAACCCATGTGGAACCTATGCTTGGGGAGAAACAGAAGATTATTTAGTCAATATTACAGCGCCACCTACGTGTCCGCAACCAACAAACTTCTCACTTATTCAAGCGAACAACACAACTGCTCAGGTAGAGTGGGTAGCAGGTGGTTCTGAAACACAATGGCAAATTGAATATGGCTTACAAGGTTTCACACCAGGTACCGGAACAACTGTTATTGTTACTACTAACCCTTACACCATTACAGGTTTAACAGCTAACTCTTTCTACACTGCTTATATTTCAGGAATTTGTACTCCGGGTGACACTTCATTCTGGACGCCTTCAATTACTTGGAACACCTATAACCAAGGTCAATATGTAGACTGGGACAACGCTTGCCCTACAGCGGGTTATGAGGACATCTCAGGTTTTGCAGCTAACGCAAACCTCACTGATGATTCTGAATTAGGTGTGACGCTTCCATTTACCTTCCTTTACCAAGGAATCCTTACTAACACAATGACCATTGGTAACAATGGCGGTGTAATCTTAGGAACTACAACTGCTCAAGTAAATTATAATATGCCTGCCTTTGGAAATGGCTTGTTCCCTTTTATTCAAGATTTAGGAACTGCAACTTCACCAAATGGTGTCTATTATGGTCAGGTTGGAAATTCACCGAATGCCAAATTCATCGTTCAATGGAACAACGTACCGCATTATGGTTTCCCACCATCAACCAATGGTGCTAGCCTCCAATTAGTCATTGAAGAAGCAACCAATGAAATTTATTATGTTTATGATGATGTAGAAATGGGTAGCGCAGGTTGGGACAACGGTGCCGATGCGGAAATTGGTTTACGTGGCCCGAACAATGTCAATGTTTCGATGAATAATACTGCATACCTCCAAGACAACTCTTGTGTTCACTTTTACTACACCAACTGTCCGAAACCAACCACCTTTGCAACTAGCTATGTGGCTCCAGATGAAGCGATGTTAACTTGGTCAGCAGGTGCTGCTAATGAAAACAACTGGACAATAATTTACGGCCCAACTGGTTTTGACCCTGCAACAGGTGGAACAACGGTTACCTCAACTACTAACTCTGTTATCCTAACAAACCTTGATCAATTGACAACATACGATGTTTACATCTATGCTGATTGTGCAGTTGGTTTACAATCTTTTGGTTTAGAAGGAAGCTTTACAACACCACCATTCTGTTCAAACCCAAGTGCACTTGCAGCTACGACTACTGTTGGCAACATAAATGCATCTTGGTCATGGTTGGCTTATTCGGCTCAGTACCCTTCAACTGGTTTCAATGTTCAATTGACACAGCCAGGCGCTGCGCTTTATTCAGGAACTACTTATAACTTAAACAACAATACGTCTAACACCATCTCAAGTGCTAACTTTATGGCTGGTCAGACATTCGATGTGTATGTACAAGCAGTTTGTGGTCAAGATACATCATTCTATATTGGCCCATTCAATGTCATTATGCCACTCACTAACGACACTATTTGTGGTGCACAAGCAATCCCGGTAGATGGCAACACTTATGTGTTTAATAATACCGGTGCTGGTTTTGACTTAAATGAAGTTTCAATTGTTCCTCCAGCAACAGGTGCACAAACAACTACTGGTTGGGCTAACCAAAACTTAGAGCTTTCTACATGGTTCAAATTCGTTGCGCCTGCTTCAGGTTCTGTTCGCATCAACTGTACAGGTGTTACTTACAATGGTCAGGCGGCGGTTTATAGCGCCTCTTCTTGTAACAACATTCCGTCTTTCCAAATGCTAGCAGCTAATGATGACGATTTAGGCGGTGTTAACCAAGCTCCTAACTTCACGGTTTGTGGCCTTACACCAGGAACAGAATACTACATGATGCACGACGCATTTACACTAACTGCTGGTAACTACGCAATTTCTATCTATGAAATCGTACTAGATGCAGGGGTAGAAGGTGAGGCACTTGAAGTTTGTTACGGTGATACCGTAAACCTTTACTTAGGAATTGCGAACTACCAGTTAGGAGGAATTTGGTCAGAAACCACACCTACTTTAGGTTTAAATGACAATCTATTCAATACAAACGGTTTGGCTTCAACAAACTATGAGTTCACCTATACCATGCAAGATGGTTGTGCCACTGACGAAGTAAATGCTTATGTTGAAATTTACTCTGCACCAAATGCAGGAAATGGTGGTACTATCAATGTGTGTTTGAATGAGCCATTTAACTTACTATCTGGTCTGAGTGGAGTTGTTGACCTCACAGGAGTTTGGTACAACCCTGCAAACGCTGCACTTGCTGGTTCTTTAGATACTTCAGGAACTTCAGGAGGAACTTTCAATTATACTTACACAGCAAGTAATGGTGTTTGCCCTGACGAATCAACAACTGTTGCTGTGGTTGTCAATGCAGGTTGTGACTTCACAGCTGGCATCACTGACTTAGCAGCTGGTTTTGAATTATATCCTAACCCAACAAGAAGCACCGTTCAAGTAACCTGGATGACTGCCGGAAACGCTAAAGTTCTTTTAACTGATTTAAACGGTAAAGTGTTGTCAAGTCAACAAGTTGCTGAGCAAGAAACTGTGCTCGATCTTTCGGCCTACACACCAGGCGTTTATATCGTAACGATTCAAACTGGCGAGCAAGTGCTTACCCAACGTATCGTTAAACAATAACCAAGTCTAATACTACGCAAATGAAAACAAAAATTCAATCATTCTTGGCGGCTTTGTTTTTGCTGGCCGGGGTTGTCAATGCACAATGTGTCATGACGAGCCAATATGGTTCAGCAACTGCACCAACCTCGGGTTCAGTTAACTTCAGTACCTGTTCATTTTTTGGAGAGTACTCTCCTTTGAACAGTGCGGCTGCAGCCACAACTTATACTTGTTCAATTACTAACTCAGGGTACGTTACGATTACACAAGGATCTGCAACTGGCCCAGTAGTTGCTTTCGGAGCATCTCCTTTAACTTGGTCAACTACAGTTGCAGGAACTTACTATGCACACTGGGCACAAAATGCTGCCTGTGCAACTTCGGTAGCTTGTCAAACTACAACTGTCGCATACGTGGGCCCTTCAGCTGCATGTACAAATCCAGCAGCAGGAGGAACAGCACAATGTAGCCCTGCTATGGCTTGCCCGGGTCAAAATATCAACCTTTCATTAAACGGTGCTTCAGTAGGATCAGGTCTTACTTATCAGTGGCAAAGCTCTGCTACATCAGGTGGTCCTTGGACCAATATTGCAGGCGCAACAAATGGTGGCTATTCAACAACACAGGCAACTCCAACGTATTACCGTTGTGAAGTGATTTGTAGCGCAGGGACACCTGCTTATTCAGCACAAGTTTTTGTAGACATGAATTCATTCCTAAATTGTTATTGTAACTCTGTGGCTACGGCAGCTATTTATGACGAAGAAATTTACAACGTTACTTTAAATGGTGGTTCAACAGACCCAATGTATGCTACAACAAATGCTTGCACAAATATTGCGCCTGGTCCTGGTTCAATTCTAGGTGGCTATTCAAACTTTAAAACCTTACCAGCACTTACTACGTTAACAACAGGTCAGTCTGTAGCATTTTCTATAGTACAAGATGAGTGTGATGGTCCAACTTACTATGCAAATGGCATTGGAATCTGGATTGACTTTGATCATAATGGATCTTTTACAGATGCCGGAGAAGCTGTGTTCATTGAACAAACTACTGCAACTGGCCCTAGAACAGTTAATGGAACTATCACTATTCCAATTACTGCCATGACGGGAAATACGGCTATGCGTGTAATTTGTGCTGAAGGTTATTCAGCAACATCTTGGACGCCAATTGCTCCTTGTTTAACTTATGGGTATGGTGAAACCGAAGATTATTTGATCAATATCATTGCCGCTACTCCTTGTGCAGGCACACCTGATGCAGGAGATGCTCTTGCATCAGCAACTACTGTTTGTCCTTCAGCTCCAGTTAACCTTTCATTAGATAGCGCCACTGTAGCTTCAGGAATTAGCTATCAATGGTTGTCCGCTCCTTCTGCTTCAGGACCTTGGACAGCGATTACAGGCGCCAATAATTCAACTCATAGTACCAATATCTCTGCTGATACTTATTTTGCTTGTGTTTTAACATGCGCTACTTCGTCAGCATCAGATACTTCTACTTCTGTTTTAGTGTTATCAACACCATTCTTCCAATGTTACTGTAACACTGTGAATGCTGGTGGCGCTGGTTCATTAATGGATAACGTTGCCTTCGGAAATGGCGGTGCAAGTTTCTGGAACAATAACACCTCAACAACGCAACCAACTGCTAGCCCATACTACTCTGCATTCACGACTGGTCCAGATGTCATTCAAGGGATGGATTATTCTATGGGAGTAACGATTCAGGCACCACTAGTATACACAGGAGCCATTGTTTCTGTATGGATTGACTATAATCACAGTGGTTCTTATGAGCCAACTGAATGGACGCAAGTAGGAACTAACATTGCTGGTAACACAACCGGGACTGTAAATATTACAATTCCAATGACAGCCATGACAGGAAATACAGGTATGCGCGTTCGTTCAAGAGGTAATTTTAACCAAAATGGACCTGGTGACGCATGTACAAATATGGGTTCTGGTGAAACAGAAGATTACGTGATCAATATTTTACCAGCACCAGATTGTGCCAACCCAACAGGAATCACTGCTACTTCTGCAGTAGATAGCATCATGACCAACTGGAACTGGGCTCAAACTGTATTGCCACTTACAGGTTTCAATATGCAGTTAGTAGAGGCAGGGATGCCATTTGCCTCAGGCACAACATATGTTATTGATGCCAATACCACAGACACATTGGTAGATCCATCATTTATTGCTGGTCAGTCATTTGAAATTTACCTACAATCAGTTTGTGGTCAAGATACTTCTTATTTCATTGGCCCTATCCCGGTCATGATGCCAATGACAAACAACGACATGTGTGATGCTGCTGCAATTCCGGTAGATGGTCATCCGTATATCTTTAATAACACTGGTGCAACGGTTAACCCAGCTGAAGCTTCAGTTGTGCCGCCTGCAACAGGTGCTCAAACGACTACAGGTTGGGACAACCAAAACTTGAACCTTACTACTTGGTTTACATTCACAGCTCCAGCTTCTGGCAATGTGCGTATCAATTCAACTGCAATGGACTACAATGGTCAAATAGCGGTTTATGCTGCGACTGATTGTGCCATTACTGGTTCATTTACGCTTCAAGGAGCAAATGACGACGACCTCGACGGTGCCAATGAAGCGCCAAACTTTACCATTTGTGGTTTAACCCCAGGCGATACTTATTACATCCTTCACGATGCATTCAACAACACAGCAGGGAACTATGCAATTGCTATTTCTGCAATCGACTTGAATGCTGGAGTAGAGGGCGAGGTACTAGAGATTTGCTACGGTGATACTGTTAGTTTGTTCAATGGAATTGCAAACTACCAAATTGGTGGAACGTGGTCACAAACTATTCCTACTTTAGGTCTTCAAGGTTCAGACTTTGTTTCAACAGGTTTGGCTACGGTAATGTTTGAGTTCACTTATACCATGCAAGATGGCTGTGCTTCTGATGAGTCAAATGCTTATGTAAATGTTTACCCAGCCTCTAGCGCAGGAACAAACGGAACATTTACAGTGTGTAAAAACGAACCGTTCAACTTGCTTGCCGGTCTTGGCGGAACAGTTGATTTCGGTGGTTTCTGGTTAGACCCAAGCAACAACCCTATTGCTGGCAACATTGATACAGCGTCAAATATCCCAGGAAACTTTAACTATGATTATATCGTGAGCAACGGTGTGTGCCCGGCAGACACTTCTACGGTATTAGTTGTTGTAGATGGTTCTTGTGATTTCACTGCAGGAATCGAAACACTTGCAGGAAGCTTTGTGGTTTACCCTAACCCAACAAGCAGCACAGTATTTGTTGACAACAGCTTAGGTTTAGCACTTGACAAAATCGAATTGATCGATATGAGTGGTAGAGTAGTGCTAGCGGTAAACAAAGGCAACTTCAGCAACGAGCTTGCAGAACTCAATGTTAGCAACCTAACCACTGGAGTTTACACTGTTAAATTAACAGCAGGACAACAGATCTTCAATCAACGATTGATCAAACAATAATTAGCTTAGAGTAAGCTGTAAAGGCGGGCCGCAAGGCCCGCCTTTTTTGTTGAATTGGTTTTTAACATTTAGGTGTGTGAAAAACAAAAACATTCAAAGTTATACCAGTAAAAAGACCCACTTAATTTGTAAACTGACAATCATTTTTTGTTTGTTATAAGTTTTTGCATACATTTGCACGTACTGCATTAACTAGATTTTAACTATTTGAATCGCAGCACAATAAAAGAATTGAATAAAAAACAGCATAAAACACTGAGGCTTAGCACGTTGTGCTACAGCTATTTTTGTGTTCAATTGAACAAGACTTATTTAAAGTAAACAACATGAGTACTGAAATGAATCGAATGACTACAACAAATTCTCAACTCACAACGTCAAAAACCGTATTGGTTTCATCTTCTCATGAACAATTTATACCTGAACGTATGAATACTAAAACTACTATTTTGAAGCGCTTTTCGTTATTGTTAACAGCAGTTTTAATTTCTGTTACTACTGCTTTAGCACAATGTCCAAATCCAATAACTGCAGTTACGCTAACTGTCAATGATCAGCCTTGTGGTAGCCCATCTGTAAATGGCTCCATGACTGTTGCTGTAACAGGTGGTGTTGCTCCATACACTTATACTTGGACTAGAAACGGAAGTGCATATGTAACAACACCTGCAAACACCAACGCACCTACCAACTTAATCGCTGGTAATTATGTGGTTTCAGTTACTGATGCTTGTAATGTGACAGCTGTGTCTTCCGCTTCTGTTACATTAAACAATGCTATTGCAATCGACTTGACAGCCGCGTCTTTAGGTGCTAACGCTTTGTGCTTTGGTGGTAATGGTTCCATTTCAGCTTCCATCTTTGGCGGTACGAGCCAGAGAAGTTTAGTAGTAACAAATACAGCTACTAGCCAAGTTTATACGCAAGTATCTCCTTCTGGCGCACCAGTTGCTGGTGTTTATCCATATTCAATTTCAGTTCCACAAGGTACCTACACTGTAGCAGCTGTTGATGCTGGTTCAACTTGTCCATCTGAGACTTGGTCTACCAACGTAGTAGTTGGCCAACCTGCAGCAGCACTTACAGCAACTACTTCAAAAACTGATGTTTGTTTTGGTGGAACAAACGGAACAATCACTGTTACTGCCGCAGGTGGAACAGGAACAAAAACTTATTCAAAAGACGGCGGTGTAACATTCCAAGCTTCGAACGTATTTACTGGTCTTGCTGCTGGAACTTACAGCATCGTTGTTAAAGATTTTAACAACTGTACAACTACTCCGGCTTCTGTAACTATCAACCAATCTGGTAGTGCTTTAGCTGTTGCGGTTACTTCTGTAACTAACTTAGCTTGTAATGGTGTTTCAACAGGTGGTGTAAATATTACTGCCTCTGGTGGATACAATACAGCATATACATATGCTTGGACTGGTCCTGCTTCTTTCACATCAACATCTGAAGACTTATCAAACCGTCCAGCGGGTGTATATAACGTAACTGTAACAGATGCTGGTGGATGTACTCAAGCGGCTACTGCTACAATTACTGAACCAGCGGCTTTAACAGCAACAGCAGGAAAAACAAATGTATTGTGTAATGGAGGTTCTACAGGAACAATTACCGTGACTGCAGCAGCAGGAGGAACGCCAAACTATCAATATTCTATCAATGGTGGCACATCTTGGCAGAACTCAGCTTCTTTCACTGGTTTAGTTGCTGCTACTTACAATGTACAAATTAAGGATGCAAATGGTTGTATTCAAGATTTAGATGGTTCAACAAATACCGTGATTACTCAACCAAATGTGTTGTCAGCTACTAATGTAATTACGAACGTACTTTGTAATGGTGCATCAACCGGAGCAATTAATATTACTGTCTCTGGTGGTACTACACCGTATTCTTTTGCTTGGACAGGCCCAAGCTCGTTTACTGCAACTACAGAAGATTTAACTGCTCGTCCGGCAGGAACATACAATGTTACTGTAACTGATGCTAACGGTTGTTCATTGCCATTAACCGGCCTTTCAATTACTCAACCTGCTGCACTTTCAGCTTCAATTTCAGCTTCAACAAACAACCTTTGTTTTGGTGCTTCAACAGGTTCTGCTACTGTATCAGCTACAGGTGGTACAGGTACATTATCTTATTCATGGAATACAACTCCTGTACAAATTTCAGCATCGGCTTCTAATTTAGCAGCAGGTACTTACATTGTTACGGTAACGGATGCAAACGCTTGTTCAACAACTGCTACTGCGACAATTACTCAGCCTGCACAAATAACGGCTACTGTAACTTCAACAAATGTTTTGTGTAATGGCGGTTCAACAGGAACCATTACCGTAAATGGTGCAACTGGGGGATCTGGATTCTATCAATATTCAATTAATGGTGGATTAACTTGGCAATCAAGTAATACTTTCAGTAACCTACCGGCAAATACATATAATGTTCAAATCCGTGATATAAACGCTCCATATGGAACAGGCAGCATAGCCGGTGTTGTTGATCCTTGGTCAACTACTTATTGGCAATCATTTACGCCGACTTCAACAGCATCACTTACAGCCATTGAAATTTTCATTACCGGGGCAAATGGTACTCCGGCAACGGTTACTCCAATGACAGGTACATTAAATATTTACTCTGGTACTGGAACAGGTGGTACATTATTAGCAACTCAGTCTATTTCACTGACACAAATAATTAATGTAACAAATTCAAATATGTTATCATTAACCACTCCAATTAATGTCACAGGTGGTACAGTATATACATATCAAATTATAGCAAGTGCTAACATAGGCGTTCTTCTACCAAATTTCAACAACTCAAACAATTATGTTGGTGGTGTGTATGGAGGAGGCGCCAATCATGATGCAGCGTTTAAACTTTACACTGTAGGCACTTCACCTTGTGTTGTAGATTTGGATGGAGTGAATAATACAGTTATTTCACAACCTGCTATACTCGCTGCAACTGCAACTAATACAAACGTTTCTTGTTTCGGTGGTTCAAACGGTACAATTACAGTTACTGCTACAGGTGGAACGGCTCCTTACACTTATTCTTCAAACGGAACAACATTTCAATCTTCGAACATTTTAACCGGTCTAACTGCCGGGACCTATAATTCCATCACTGTTAAGGATGCAAACAACTGTACGGTAACAATTTCAAGAACGGTTACTCAACCAACAGTATTGGCGCTTACTAATGATGGAACTTCACCAGCATCTTGTGCAAACACAACAGACGGAGCATACTTCATCTCTGTTTCTGGTGGAACAAGTCCTTACACTTATGCTTGGACAGGCCCTAACAGCTTTACATCTACAACTCAAGATCAAGTTTACAACTTGGCTCCTGGTACATATGCTGTAACAGTTACAGATGCAAATTCTTGTACTGCAACTCTAACAAATCTTGTTGTTACGTCACCTCCTGCAATCAACATTGCAACCGTTTCAACTAACGTTACTTGTTTCCAAGGTACAAACGGTGCGATCAACGCAACTATTACAGGTGGTTCGCCAGCTTTCACTTACCAGTGGAAAAAGAACGGTGTCAACTTTGCAACAACAGAAGACCTCACAAACATTGGTGCAGGTACATACGTACTTACTGTAACAGATGGTAACTTCTGTCAAAACTCAACTGCTTCTATTACTATTACAGAAGGCCCACAAATTTTAGCAACAGTTGCAGCTGCATCTTCAGCGATCTGTAGTGGTGCTAATGCAGTTTTCACGATTACCGGAACAGCTGGTAACGTTGTAACATACAACTTAAACGGTGGTTCAAACACAACTGCAACTATTGCAGCTGGAGGTACAGCGACAGTTACCGTTAACGCAGCAACTACTGCTCAAACACTAAACCTAGTATCTGTTGCAAACGTTTCTTGTTCAAATACTTTATCAGGAACTGCTTCAGTTACTATCAATGCCCTACCATCAGCTAATGCTGGTTTAGACCAAACAGTTTGTGCGGGTGCTCAAGTAACGCTTTCAGGAGCTGGTACAGGCACTTATACTTGGAACAACTCTGTTACAAACGGGGTTGCATTTACAGCAGTAAACGCAACTACTTCACCAATCACAACAACATACACACTTACTGTTACTAACGCTAACAACTGTACTGCTCAAGATCAAGTAAACGTAACAGTTAATCCTTCACCAATCATTACTGCAATTAGCAATCAAACTGTATGTAACGGTTCACAAACAACCGCGATTACTTTTGCAAATAACTTAACAGGCACCACTTATGCTTGGACAAATAACACACCATCAATTGGTTTAGCCGCAACAGGATCAGGAAATATTCCTGCCTTTACTGCAGTAAACACTGGATCTGCACCTGTAACTGCTACAATTTCTGTAACGGGAACAAATAGTGGTTGTACAAGTGCACCTGCCACTACATTCACAATTTCAGTTAACCCAACACCGACAGTAAACAATTTCACTAACCAAACTGTATGTGCTGGTTCATCAAATGCAGCAGTTGTTCCAACTGGTGCAACTACAGGCACTAATTATAACTGGACAAACTCAAATACAACAATTGGTTTAGCTGCTTCAGGTACTGGTACAATCCCTACATTCACAGCAGTCAATGCCGGTGCTACTGCCGTTACTTCAACAGTAACTGTTACTCCAGTATTTGGAGGTAACATGGGAACAACATTTGCGGCGGCATCTGAAAATGGAACCATTACTTTGACAGCACCAGCAGGAACATATTTTACTGGTGTGCAGTTTGCTTCTTATGGCACTCCAACAGGTACAGCAGGTAACTATTCAATCGGTGCTTGTCACGCTCCAAACTCTGCATCTGTTGTTCAGAACTTAGCGGTAGGTCAGACTACGGTAACCATTCCAGCAAACAATGCTACTTTTGGCAACCCTTGCGGAACAACTCCAAAATCATTGGCTGTCGTATTGACATACGGTACCTATGGAACTTCATGTTCAGGTACTCCGAAATCTTATACAATTACTGTTAATCCTACACCAGTTGTAGCGAATAAAACAGCAACAATCTGCTCTGGAACTGCATTTACTACTACAACAGTTGGTTCAGACGTTGTACCTGCAGGTACTCAGTACACTTGGACTGTTGCTCCTAACGCAAACGTTATCGGAGCTAGCAACCAAACTACAGCGGTATCTTCAATAGGTCAAACACTTACAAATACAACAAATACAGTACAAACTGTTGTTTATACTGTTACACCAATTTCTGGTTCATGTTCTGGTGCAACATTTACAGTTACTGTAACTGTTAACCCAACACCTACCGTTACTGCTCAAGCTGCTACTATTTGTTCTGGCGCTGCATTCAGTGTTGCTCCTATAAACGGAAGTGGTAACATCGTGCCTACAGGGACAACTTACTCTTGGTCTGCACCGGCTGCTATCACTGGTATTTCAGGTTTAGCTTCAGGTACTGCTCAAACAACAATTGGTGGTACACTAACAAACGCTACTAACGCACCTATCAACGTAACTTATGTAGTTACGCCAACAAGTGGTTCATGTACAGGTTCAAGCTTTAATGTGGTTGTTACAGTAAATCCACGTCCGGCAATTAACAACATGACCGCAACGATTTGTTCAGGTTCAGCATTTACTACTGCTCCTGTAAACGTAACAAATGGTGTTGTGCCAGCTGGTACTACTTACACTTGGACTGTTGCTCCTAATGCAAACGTTACAGGTGAAACAGCAGTAGCCATAGCCTCAAATAATATTTCACAAACCTTAACAAATACAACTGTAAATGCTGAGCTCGTAACATATACTGTTACACCAACAGCAGGTATTTGTGCAGGCTCAACCTTTGCTGTAGCAGTTACCGTAAATCCTATTCCAGTAATCGCTAATAAAACAGCGACAATTTGTTCAGGAACGGCCTTTACGGTTAGTCCAACAACAGCTGGTTCTGATCTAGTACCAACTGGAACTACCTACACTTGGACAGTTGCGGCCAATGCAAACGTAACTGGCGAAACGAGCCAAGCAGTAGCTCAGTCTTCAATTTCTCAAAACTTAGTAAACACTACAAATGCTGTTGAAACAGTAGTTTACACAGTTACTCCAACATTTGGTGGATGTACTGGTGCAACCTTTACTGTAACCGTAACTGTTAATCCTACTCCTCAAATTACAGCACAAACTAACAATGCTTGTTCAGGTGTTGCTGTAACTTTGGCTCCAACGAATGGTGGTGCGAATGTAGTGCCTGCGGGAACTACTTACACTTGGACTGTAGTAGATAATCCTAACGTTGTTGGTGAGACAAACGCTAATACAGCTCAAAACTCAATCATTCAGACATTAGTAAATGGTTATACTTCAGCTCAGCAAGTGGTCTACACTGTTACTCCAACAGCTGGAACTTGTGTAGGAACACCGTTCACTTATACTGTAACGGTTTCAACACCAGTAACTGTCGCTGCTCTTACCGGAGCAACGAATGTATGTCTTGGGTCAACAACTCAATTGGCAAGTGCAACTGCTGGTGGCGCATGGTCTTCTTCTAACACTGCGGTAGCTACAGTCTCTTCTACAGGTGTAGTAAGTGGCTTAACTACTGGTTCAACTACCATTTCTTACACTGTAACAAATAGTGTTGGTTGTACAGGAGTAGTAACGGCGAATGTGAATGTGAATGCACTTCCAGTTGCTACAATTACACCTAGTGGTGCTACAACTTTCTGTCAAGGTGGTTCAGTTACACTAACAGCTTCTGCTGGTACCTCTTACTTATGGTCTAATGTTTTGCAAACTCAGGCGATCACAGTTAACACCGCTGGTAACTATTCAGTTCAAGTATTTAACGCAGCAGGTTGTGTAACTACATCAAGTGTAGTTGCTGTTGTAGTAAATGCTTTACCTACAGCTACAATTACTGCTAACGGCCCAACAACATTCTGTCAAGGTGGTTCGGTAACGTTAACTGCAACTTCAGGATCATCTTACCTATGGTCTAACGGTGCTACGACACAAACAATAACTGCATCAACTACTGGATGTTATTCAGTAACAGTTACAAATGCAAATGGATGTTCAACAACATCTGCTTGTACTCAAGTTACTGTCAATGCTTTACCAGTAGCTACAATTTCATCTTTAAATGGTAACTCATTCTGTCAAGGTGGTTCTGTAACCTTGGTTTCAACTCCTGGTTCGACTTACGTTTGGTCTAATAACCTTACCACTCAAAGTATTAACGTAACGGCTTCAGCTAACTTAACAGTTACTGTAACAAATGCAAATGGATGTTTTGCAATATCTGCTCCGTTTGCTGTAACTATGAATCCGCTTCCAACAGCAGTTATTACTGCGGGTGGTCCAACGACATTCTGCCAAGGTGGTTCAGTTGTTTTAACTGCTACAGGTGGAACTTCTTACACTTGGTCTAACTCAACTTCAACTGCAAATACGCTTACAGTATCAACTTCAGGAGTTTATGCCGTAACGGCAACAAATGCAAATGGATGTACAGCAACTTCTGCACCAGTAACGGTTACAGTAAATGCACTTCCAGTTGTTGCTGCCATTGCAGGTGCAAACGATGTATGTGTTGGATCGACTTCTATTTTAACAAATGCAACAGCAAATGGTGTTTGGACTTCTTCAAATGCAACTGTTGCAACTGTTTCTGCTAACGGAACAGTGACTGGTGTAGCAGCTGGTTCTGCAACAATTAACTATACTGTAACTAACACTTCAGGATGTGTAACTACATCATCCATGTTAGTAAACGTAAATCCAATTCCAGTTAACATTCCTATTGGTGGTCCAAACACAGTTTGTGTTGGATCAACAATAACAAACTTTGCAACACCAGGTGGTGTATGGTCTTCAAGTAACGTAAGTGTAGCAACAGTTGCTCAAAACGGTATCATTACCGGTGTTGGAGCAGGTACAGCTACAATTTCTTACACGATCACAAACGCGGCAGGATGTAGCAATACTGTTACTAAAGTTGTAACTGTTAATGCGCTTCCTTCTGTAGCAGTTGCTGCCAATGGTCCATTGACATTCTGTCAAGGAGGTTCTGTAACTTTAACAGCCGCAGGTGGAACATCATATGCTTGGGCTAACTCTACAATTACAACTCCAGCAAGAACAATTACAACATCAGGTTCTTACACAGTTACTGTTACAAACGCCAATGGTTGTTTTGCAACAAGTGCACCGGTAGTTGTTAACGTTCTAGCGCTTCCAAATGCTGCTATTGCATCAACTGGTTCAACAATCTGTTTAGGTAGCACAGTTACCTTAACGGCTAGTGGTGGTGTTTCTTATGCTTGGTCAAATGGTGCGCCTACTGCTTCTACAACTGTCAACAACTCTAACACTTACACTGTAACGGTTACAGGTGCTAATGGTTGTACAAGTACAGCTTCTAACGTAGTAACTGTTAATGCTAACCCGGCGGTAGTTACAACTGCTAATGGTCCATTGACTTTCTGCCAAGGTGGTTCAGTTACATTGAATGCAACTGGTGCTGCTTCTTATATCTGGAGTAATGGTACACTTGGTTCAAGCAACACAATTACTCAAAGTGGTACTTATTATGTTCAAGGAACTAACGCGGCTGGATGTACATCTAACTCAGCAGTAGTTACTGTAACTGTACTTCCAACACCGGTTGTAGCAGCACTTACTGGTTCAAATACAGTATGTGAGGCTTCAACAATTACATTGAGTTCAGCTACACCAGGCGGTGTATGGACCTCTTCAAATGTGTTTGTTGCTACAGTTAACAACTCTGGTTTAGTTACTGGTATCAATGCAGGTACTACTACAATTACTTACACGCTTTCAAACGGAGCATGTAACTCAAGTGTCTCTGCTTCAGTTACTGTACTTAACAGTCCAGCAACTCCGGTTATTACTGCTGCTGGCCCAACTACAGTTTGCCCAGGTGAAACAGTAACGTTGTTCTCTTCAAATGCTCCTAACTACCAGTGGAACTCAGGACAACAAACTAACGGTATCGTAGTAACACAAAGTGGCACTTATGATGTTACAGTAACTGGATCTAACGGCTGTGCAGTAACTTCATTACCTATTACAGTTTCAATTGGTGATGCTGTTGCTCCAATCATTGTAGCTCCATTAAACGTTAATGTTAATCCTAACTTAGGATGTACTGCAGTGGGTGTTGCGCTCGGAACTCCGATAGTTTCTGACAACTGTACAGTTGCATCAGTGACTAACAATGCTCCTGGATTATTCCCAATCGGAACAACAACAGTAACTTGGACTGTAACGGATGCTGCTGGTAATACTGCAACTGCTACACAATTAGTAAATGTGGTTGATCAAATTGCGCCAGAGGCTACAGCTCCTGCTCATGTTACTGTGAATACTAACAACTTCTGTGATGCAACAGGTGTAAACCTCGGAACGCCAGAAGCTACTGACAACTGTACAATTGCTTCTATCGTAAATGATGCGCCTGCTAGCTTCCCTATCGGAACTACAGTTGTAACTTGGACTATTACTGACGCTACAGGTAACTTTACAACAGTTACTCAAAATGTAACAGTAGTAGATACTGAGGCTCCTGTAGTGGTTCTTCAGTCAGCAGCTGTCCAACTTGATGCAAACGGAGTAGGAGTTCTTACTTTCGAAGCGATTGATAACGGTTCATCTGATAACTGTGGTATTGCTGAAGTAATGATTGATCAAACAACATTTGATTGTGGTCAAGTTGGTTTCAACACAGTTACTGTAACAATAACAGATAACAGTGGTAACCAGTCTGAGGCTCAGGTTGTGATCAATGTGATTGCCTCTGATGCATGCGGTGGTGCTGACTTTGCAGGCCCTAACGTTCCAGATGCATTTACACCAAACGGAAACAGCATCAACGATACATGGGTGATCCCAGGACTTGAAGGATACAATACAAAAGAAATGGCTGTTTACAGCCGCTACGGAACACTTGTTTACTACAGCGGAGCTTATGCTAACGACTGGGATGGTACCTTGATGGGTAATGGTGTAGCAGTTCCTGATGGAACGTACTACTATACTTTGACCCTAGATGGTGGTAAACAATTGAGTGGTTACGTTTATATCAACCGAGTAAAACAATAGTAATTCATTGACCAATTACGTTATGAAAAAGACAAATAGCATTCTTATTGCAATAGGTGTAGTTCTAGCGAGC
>JACCDQ011861672.1_pt1 | contig 18479 bp, 15 predicted proteins | sample 7446031 | NCBI WGS metagenome assembly JACCDQ01 (sample SAMN15323442, study PRJNA562643) | freshwater metagenome | isolation source: river surface water | place: USA:Blue River Watershed | collected 2017-08-17
ACCACCGGAGTCAGGAAATATTTGTCGGTCAGCCATGCGCCGATCGCTGCGCCCAGCGTATGCGAATAGATGTCCAGCATCTGGCTGGAACGGTCCGACCCGCGTGAAATGTTGTATCCCTCGACCAAGACCACGGCGGCGGTGCTCACCGCGAAGCCTATCCATCCGCGGTTCGGTGAATCCTCTACGCCCTTCGCGACAGCGCCAGCCAGCACGGCGCCGGCGACCGCGTGTGACACTTCGCTGGTCAGGCCGTCATAGGCCATGGTCGAACCGCTCAGCGCCAGCGCCAGAGCGCCGATGCCGATCTTCAGGCGTGTCAATTTTTTCATCTGGACTCTCCAAGAGCTGCGATGGATGCGGGCGGTGGCGGCCCGTGATCTGCGCCGTCGCGGCAGCGGGACGTCAGCGTACATACTGCGCCGCCGCGGCTTCGTGTTCGCGCCTGACCTTCGCGCGCAGCGCAGCCGGCGCCAGCACCTCGACGGCCGCACCGTGACGCACGATGTCGAGCAGCAGTTCGCGGTCGTCGCCGTAGGTGAATTCGAGCAGGTAGTAGCCGTCGTCATCGAAGCGGCTGAGCTGTTCCGGATGCCAGGTTTCCGACGCGACCCAGCGCGCGCGTTCGGGCGTGAACCGCAGCTTCGCGCGATGCTGCGGATTGCCGGCGAAGATGCCGTAGCTCGATGCCAGAAACTGGTCGAGCGATTTCAGCGACACGTCGATCGCCTTGGTCGGCAGCAACTTCACCGACTGTATGCCGTCCAGTGAGAACCCGCGCAGTCCTTCGCGCAGGTGGCACCAGGCATCGAGATACCAGTTGTCACGATAGTGCACCAGCCGCTGCGGCGATAATTCGCGCACGGTGAGTTCATCCTTCGCGCGCGAGTGATAGCGGACTTCGATGCGCTTGCGCTGGAACACGGCGGCACCGATCTCCGAGAAGTGCGCGGGACTCTGTTTGCGCGAGGCCATGGTGATCAGGCGAATGCGCTTGCGAATATCCTTGGCGGTCGATTCGCCCGCGCCCAGCATCGCATCAAGGCGGGCGCGGAAGGGTGCGATGTGCGGGCCGATCAGGCTGCCCTGGTCGACGTTTTCCAGCAGCTGCTGCATCGTGATCAGCGCATACACTTCCTGTTCGGAGAACCAGAGGCCGGGTAACTCGAAGCGTTTGGTCGATACCGGCGAGGTTTCGTAGCGGTAGCCACGCGCGTCTGCGTCCCAGATCACCGGCGCGTTGAAGCGGTCGCGCATGTATTCCAGATCGCGCTTGAAGGTCGCCGGTGATACCTCAAGCTCATCAAGAAAGCGCTCGCGCGGCACGACCTTGTGTTCAACCAGCAGCTGGTCGATCTTGTAGAAACGCTCAAGACGGTTCATTCGCGGTCTGTTCGGCGAGCGCCGCCCCTGTGCTGATCCGGATTGAAGCTTATAAACCGAATATCGGTTTGTCAAACAGCATCCGCGCTGCGGCGCAGGGGAAATCCGGTGCAGGTCAGTCCGGCTGAGACGGTGGCAATCCGTTCTGCGTCGCGACAAAGTCGGCCAGCATCGGTACATAGCGCTGCACCTGCCCGGCAGCTTCCATCGCAGCGAATGAATTCTTCACCATAGCCTGGATCGGATGCAGCGCACCGATCTCGTTGGCCAGGCTGGACAGGTAGCGCATGTCCTTGTGCGCATTACTGATGGTGAAGCGATGTGCGTTCTCGTCGCCGTCCATCGTCCATTTCATGAAGGTGTCGTAGAACGGGCTGCGCATGCGGCCGCTGCCGATCACCGCGTGGAACTGTTCCTTCGACAGCCCCGCCTTGCGCGCAATGCCGAGCGCTTCGGAGAACAATGCCGCGTAACCCATCGCGACGAAGTTGTTGACCAGCTTCATCTTGTGCCCGAGGCCGACCGGGCCGAGGTGCACGACATTGCCGGCCCAGCAGTCCAGCACCGGCTTTACCCTGGCGAACGTGTCCGGATCGGCGCCCACCATCGTGTCGAGCGTGCCGGCTTCGGCTTCGATCGGCGTGCGCGACAGCGGCGCGTCGATGAAGGTCATGCCATGCGATGCGGCGGCTTCGGCCAGCGCCAGCGTCGATACCGGGTTCGAGGTCGAGCAGTCGATGATGATCAGGCCTTTGCGGCCGGACGCAAAGATGCCGTCCGGTCCGTGCATCAGTGCCTCGACCTGCGGCGAACCGGTCACGCACAGGTGCACGATGTCGCATTGCGCAGCCAGCTCTTTCGGGGTGCCGGCCTCGGTGGCGCCGAGCGCCTTCAGCCGCTCCACCGGCTCGCGGTTGCGGTGGCCCATGATCACCAGCGGGTAGCCTTTGGTGACGATGTTCTTCGCCATGCCGGCGCCCATGAGTCCGACGCCAATAAAGCCGATGACGGGTTTTGCCATTGTTGTCTCCATTTTTTGGAATGATTGTCGGGCCATTATCAGCGATCGCCCGCAGGCAGGCCATCGCGCCGGATGAAAGGCGGCGTAAGGAGGACACAAAGGCGTGCCACCGGCCTAAAGAGACAGTCTCTCTATCAACATGCCGCTGGCGGCGCTGCGCCGACCAACGGCACTGTCTTCGGCGCCCCCGCCTTGCCAGCGATCGCGCCGTGTTACTTGGCGCTCATTACGGCGCTCATTTTGAAAGAGCCTCTTAGCCGGTATCGCGCATCCAGCCGATGTGGCCCTGGCAGGCATCGTTGAGCCGATGCACCAGCGCGTCGGCGGCGGTCTCGGCCACCGTGAAGCGCAGGTCGACCTGCGCCGCATGCAGAACTTCCTGCAAGGTGCCGCCAGCCGCGCCGATCTCGCGGCGCAGCAATCCTTCCAGCGCATACGGCACCTGGCAGCGCAGCACGCGCTTGCGAATCAGCGGGATTTTTTCGGCCGAATGCAGCGCCTGCGCGACTGCGTCGGTGTACGCGCGGACCAGTCCGCCGGCACCGAGTTTCACGCCGCCGAAGTAGCGCACGACCGTCGCCAGCACGCCTTCGAGATCCTGATGGCGCAGCACTTCCAGCATCGGCCGGCCTGCGGTGCCGCCCGGCTCGCCATCGTCATTCGCGGCCGACTGGCCGCCGGCCAGCAAGGCCCAGCAGACGTGCGCGGCGCCCGGATGTTCGCTGCGCAGCTGCGCGACGATCGCTTGCGCGGCAGCCCGGTCTGCCACCGGCTGCACGCACGCGATGAAGCGGCTTTTCTTGATCAGGAGTTCGCTGCTGACAGGTGAGGCGAGGGACAGGGGCATGCGGTCTGACGACGGAGGGAACAGTGGTAATGCAGCGCATGATAGCCCACGACGGCAGCACGGGCGTCGCTGCCGGCGGCGCCGAAGCCGTCGCGCGCATCATCGATTCGCTGCTTGATGATGCAGCGCGTCCGGCATCCGCAGGCAGGCGATTTAGCCGAGGGTGAACTTCAGCTCGCCGAGTGACTCGACCGAGCTGACCACCACATCGCCCGGCTTCAGCCACACCTGGCGCTCTTTCGGCATGCCGGCGATCACGCCCTGCGGCGTGCCGGTGAAGACGATGTCGCCCGGCTCCAGCGTCCAGAATTTGCTGATGTAGGCCAGCATCTCCTGCGTGTTGTGAATGAAATCGGCGGTGCTGGAGTCTTGCCGCAATTCGCCGTTGACCCAGGTCTTGATGCGCAGGTCGTTCGGGTCGTCGACCAGGTCGGCCGAGACGAAATACGGACCGATCGGCGCGTACTGGTCCAGGGTTTTGCCGATCATCCACTGCCCGCCGGGTCGCTCGAGCTGCAGGTCGCGGGTGGAGAAATCATGCGCGGTGCAATAGCCGGCGACATAGTCGAGCGCATCGGCTGCGTCCACATTGCGCATCGGCATACCGATCACGATCAGCAATTCAGTCTCATAGTCGTGCTTGATCGCGATGTCCTGCGGCGGCAGTTTCAGCACGCAGTTGTGCTCGGCGAGGCTGTTGTTGTACTTGCTGAACAGCGGCGGCACGCGCGGATGCGCCATCTTGATTTCATCGGCATGCGCGCGATAGTTCAGGCCGACGCAAATGATTTTGCCGGGGGTCGCAAACAGCCGCCCGTGCGTGATCGTGCTTTCGTCCAGGCGCGCTACGCCCGAGCTGTCGGCCACGTCGGCGATGGCATTCAGGCCCACTGCATTCCCTTCCTGCAGCAACTGGTCGAGCGTCAGCGGCGCTTCGATCTGCATCGCCCGCGCGACTGCGCGCACGTCGATCACGCCCTGCTCGGTCACGATGCCCAGCGTCTCGGCGCCATCGGACTGCTTGATCGACAGCAGCTTGTGACCCCGAACCATGCGGTGCGGGCCGGTATAGCCGGTGCCGGCAGCCGGTGCCGCCGGGGCCGCCGCAGCCGGCGCTGCCGCGCCCAGTGCGGATGCGGCCAGCATGCTGACGCCCGAAACGGAAAGGGATTGAATGAATTGACGGCGCGAACTCATGAAGTCTCCTGATGATTGTTGTTATGTCGGCGGTGCTGCGGACAAGCGACAGCTGAATGCGGAAGCTGAGTACGTTTATTTATACGATCCTCAAGTATCATCCATCAAACATGATGGCGCCGGCAATCTGTCCTTCATGCGGCAGGAAGAAGGTGAACCCGACGACGAGATTCATCCCGATAAAAATTTATCATTCGAGGAGACTTCGATGCGCAGATTCATGGCTGTTCTGTTGTGCAGTGCGATCCAGTGTTTGCCGGTGGCCGGCCACGCGGCCGGCTGCGAGCCTGTGACCGCAGATGAAGCACTGGTCGCCGAGGAAGCTCGCTATGCAGCGCAGGTTGGCGACGATTACATCGCCCTCGAGCAGTTGTTTGCCGAAGATCTTGTCTACATCCACAGCAGCGCGCTGGTCGACAGCAAGCAGTCGTACATCGACTCGTTGCGTAGCGGCGCGGTGAAGTATGTGACGATGCGGCGCTCCGACGTCAAGGTGCGCACGCTGGGCTGCGTGGCGGCGATCACGGGGCTGGGGAATTTCGACGTCAAGCTGAATGGCAAGGACCTCAGCGTCGAGGTGCGTTTCCACAGCCTGTGGGCGAAGCGCGACGGCCGCCTGCAGTTCGTGTCGTGGCAGGCGACGCGCACGCCGCCGAAGTGACGCGCCGGCTGGCCGGCAGTCCGGCCAGCACGCCGCTTATTCCTCCATTCCCTGATTACGCCAGCGCTGGATGGTCGAGCGCAGCAGCTCGCTCTCGCCACCGGTTTTCTGCCATGAGGTGCTGAAGGCCGGATCGGCCGAAGCCGGCAGCATGTGCTTGTCGAGATTGGCTATCCGCACACGGATCGGCAGCGGCACCCCTTCGCCGCAGATGATGCACTCCTGATTGCGCAGGCTGGGCACGGCTTCAAGAAGGCTCTTCGACCATTCGGGCATCGCCGAGCGGATGAATTGCTGGTCGCGCTCGGTCGTCATGCGCATCGCCATGATCGTGCCGCACTGCGACAGCACGCCTTCGGACAGGTCCGACGGTCGCTGCGAGATCAGCCCCAGCGAGATGCCGTGCTTGCGCCCTTCCTTGGCGATTCGCTGCAGGATTCTCTGCACCGAGGTCTTCGAGTCGGCGCTGTCATGCGGCAGATACTGCTGTGCCTCTTCGCAAACGAGCAGGATAGGGCGGGTGCCGTCATGCTTGGCCCAGATCGAGAAGTCGAAGGTCAGTCGCGCAATCAGCGACACCACCACTTTCACGATCTCGGACGGAATGCCGGAGATGTCGATCAGGGTCATTGGCATGCCGTCCGGCGGCAGGCGCAGCAGGTCGGCCAGAAAGCTCTCCATCGTGTCGGAGATCAGGCTGCGGCTGAACATGAAGTTGTAGCGCGGGTCATTGCTGATTTCCTGGATCTTGAACTTCAGCCGCATATAGTTCGCCGCGTTGCCCGATTTCTCCAGCTTGCCCATCTCCGATTCCAGGATGGCCGTCAGGTCGCCCAGCAGATACGGGATAGGACTGTCGACGGTGATCTTGCTGACCGGGATGGACAGGTTGTTGCGCGTGCGTGCTTTGAGCAGGCATTTGGCCAGCACGTCGCGGTCCATCTCGCCGGCTTCGCCTTCGGTGGTGATGAAAATCTCTGCGTGCTCTTCGAAATTCAGCAGCCAGTAGGGCAGCAGCAGGTTGTCGGTGTTCAGCTGCAGGCTTTTGCCGGCAAAGGCCGGCGCGTATTCGCCATGGGTGTCGAACAGGATGATGTGCCCGTGCGGCAGCTTCTCGGTCAGCCGGTTCAGGATCAGCGACACGAAACTGGATTTGCCGGAGCCCGACGACCCCATCACGGCGAAATGCCGCCCGAGCATGGAGTCGATGTACAGCGACGCCGGCACGTCATTGCTCGGAAAGACCGTGCCGACCCGGATGTGCGCCTTGTCATCGGCGTCGTAGATGCGCAGCAGATCGTCCTGCGAGACCGCATAGACGGGATCGCCCGGAAACGGATAACGCGAGATGCCGCGCTTGAAGGCCTTCAGGCCGGTATCGGCCGAGTATTTGCCTTCGCCGATGAATTCCAGGCTGGCGATTGCGTGCGCCGCGCCTGGCGCGTCGACTTTCATTTCGCGGATGGATGCGATCAGGTACAGATCATCGACACGCATCTTCACCAGGCTGCCGACCGTGCCCGCGGAATTCAGCGCGGAATCGCCGATCTGGCGGGCGGCATTCAGCGTGGCCATGTCCAGCTGCGCGCTGGCCGTCGATGTGTCAATCGATTGAAGCTCGCCGATGCGATGATCCTGGTCGGCTGTGAATGGCTGGTTCATGCGCTAAGGTCCTGGGGACGAGGGTGGCCGGGGCGAGCCGCGTGCGGGCGGCGCGATTTGCATTCTTCTCCAATGATTCCTGTTTTGAGAACGGTTGGCAATCGCTGCTTGCGCGGGCTTTGCTTCGCCAGACACGGGCATGGCCGGGAGAATCGGCTATGCTTTTGGAAAATATAAGCGTTCCGGAGGCATCAATTGATCGAGGCTGATTTTCGGCAGGTGGTCTACGCGCTGTCCGACGCGCTGGATCTGGTGGGTGTTGATGATGTCGCGCATGGCAAACGGGTTGGCGTCATGGCGGCCGAGTGCGGCAAGGGCATGGGACTGCCGGCCGACGAAGTTCAATTCTTGTTTGATCTCGGGCTGCTGCATGACATCGGTGTGTCGACCACGACGGTGCATCGCCATCTGGTCAGCGAATTCGACTGGGCCGGATCGCAGGACCATGCGGTGCGCGGCTATGAATTGCTGAAGGATTTCCGGCCGCTCGCGCGAATGGCGCTGCCGATCCGCTATCACCACACGCGCTGGGACCGGATGGTCACTGCGGGCGTCGACGCCGGCGTGCGCTTCGAGGCCAACCTGACGCTGCTGGTCGATCGCGTCGATTCGATGGCGGCACCTTACTATGCCAGCGGCAAGGTGCTGCAGCATCGTGGCGCGATACGGAACGAGATCGCGGCGCGCGCAGGCACGTACTTCGATCCGGTGCTGGTCGAGGCCTTCATGAAGGTGTCGGCGCACGAGGCGTTCTGGCTCTATCTTGAGCCGGTCGCGCTGGACGGCTATCTGGATGACATGCTGGCGAACGGACGGCCGCTGGTGGCCAGCCATGCCGAGATGCTGCAGCTGGCGCGGATCTTCTCGACCATTGTCGATGCCAAGAGTCGCTTCACCGCATCGCATTCACAAGGTGTGGCGCAGGTGGCGCGTCGACTCGGCGAACGCATGGGGCTGGACGATGCGCGCTGCGACGAGCTGGAAATCGCCGGCCTGCTGCATGACCTCGGCAAGCTGCGCGTGCCCGACCAGATCCTCGACAAGCCCGCTGCGCTCGACGACGACGAGCGCATGGTGATGAATACCCACAGCTTCGAGACCATGCAAATCCTGCGCAAGATCCGCGGCTTCGAGGCGATCACGGCCTGGGCCGCCGACCATCACGAGGCACCCGGCGGCACCGGCTATCCGCACGGCGTCGACGGCGCCGCCTTGCCGCTGGAAGCGCGCATTTTGCGCGTGGCCGACATTTTCCAGGCAATGGTGCAGGACCGGCCGTATCGCAAGGGACTCACGCCGGCGGCCGTGGCCGAATTCATGCGCGAGCAGAAGCAGCGCGGCAGTATCGATCCTTTGCTGACCGATATGTTGCTGGCGAATCTGGACGAGATGGTGGGGGTGGCGCGCACACAGGCGTCGTCGTCAGACGTTCACTGACGAGACCGGCTTTCAGCCCTGCGCCTGCTCAAACGCCGTCATCGCCTCCGCCGCATACATCAGCGACGGCCCGCCGCCCATGTAGACCGCCATGCCCAGGGTCTCGACGACCTCCTGGCGGCTCGCGCCCAGTCTGACCAGGGCCTGCGTGTGAAAGCCGAGGCAGCCGTCGCAGCGCGCCGCCACGCCGAGTGCCAGCGCGATCAGTTCTTTGGTCTTCTTGTCCAGCACGCCGTCTTTGGTTGCGGCTGAGGCCAGCTCGCTGAAACCTTTCATCACTTCCGGTGCTTCAGCACGGAGTTTGGCCAGCGCTGCGGAAATGTCGCGGGTGATCTGTTTGTATTCTTTTGTCATGGCGGTTGACGTTGATTGAGACAGAATTTTTCTGTACACGCTGCGCAAAAAAAAGCCTCGGCGGACTCTGGCCGAGGCTGTGTGTCAGCAAGGTTCTGCGGCACGACATCTGCGCGCTATACGGCTCCCCCAACCCTGCGACACCTACGAGGAGACATCGAGTATTCGGTAACGATTCTCGACCCGGCAGCGACCCGATGGCAATGGGCCGCTGCGTGAGGTTAAACAATAAGCTGATACTCGATATAAAAATTTGATGTAAGACAATTTTTACCCGCTTTGTCGCGGACGCCATTCGCGAGGGCGGGCGGGGGCCAGCGGTAGAATGGCGCCTGAGCGGGCCGGGATTCTCCACAAGAGAGCGGCCTATTACTACCCACCACTTCATCAGAGTGGATATTTCATGAACAAAAACATCCTTTCCCGTACTGGCATCCTCGCGATGCTGCTCTCCCTGCAGGCGCCTGCGATGGCCGCCGACGCCGACTGGCCTACGTACGGCCGCGACTATTCGAACCGGCGCTATGCCTCGAGCGACCAGATCAACAAGTCCAACGTATCGACCCTGCAGCCGGCCTGGTCGTATCAGAGCGGCGTCAAGGCGACTTTCCAGGCCACGCCTATCGTCGTCGGTCGCGTGATGTACGTATCGCTGCCGTTCAATCACGTGGTCGCGCTGGATGCGGTCACGGGCAAGCAGTTGTGGCGCTATGAACATCAGCGGAAGAAAGGGTATGCGCTGTGCTGCGGCCCGGCCAATCGCGGCGTGGCGGTCAGCGACGGCGTCGTGTATGTCGGCACGGTCGATGCACGCCTGATCGCGCTGGACGCGAAAACCGGCAAAGTGGTCTGGGATATCGAAGTGGCCGACGGCGCCAGCTCCATCGCAGAAAACGTCGGCATGCTGGAAGAAGGCAATCCGCTGAAAAAGGCCGGACTGGCGGGACAGTCCGGCATCAGCGTGACGATGGCGCCGGTGGTTTACAAGGGCATGGTGCTGGTCGGGATTACCGGCGTCGGCTTTGGCCTGCACCTGGACTCCGACCGCGACGGCGCGCCGCTCGGCGCCGTTGTGGGCTTTGCGGGCAGTTTCGGCCGCACCGGTTTCCTTGCCGCGTTCGACGCAAAAACCGGCAAGCGCGTGTGGCAATTCGATACGATCGCCCCGGCCGGCTGGGAAGGCGAGTTCCGCCAGGCCACGCCGGACGGTGTGCCGCTGAATCGCGATATCGCCAAAGAGAAGGCCGACCTGGCCAAGTATCCGGATGCGGCCAAATACGGCGGCGGTTCGGCATGGAGCACGCCGGCCATCGATACCGACAACGGCCTGCTGTATTTCGGCACCGGCAATCCTTCGCCGCAGATGGATGGCGACACGCGCCCGGGCGACAACCTGTACAGCGTCTCGCTGGTGTGTCTGGATGTCCGCACCGGCAAAATTCGCTGGCATCACCAGCAGGTGCCGCATGACCTGTGGGGCTATGACGTCGGCAGCCCGGCGGTCTTGTTCGACTACGTTCATCAGGGGAAGACGGTGCCGGCGGTGGGGCAGGCCGGCAAGGTCGGCTGGTATTACGTGCACGACCGGCTGACCGGCGAGCTGCTGCTGAAGTCGGATGAATTCATTGAGCATCGCAACATGTTCGCGCGGCCGGTTCCCGAGGGCGTGACGATCCTGCCGGGCGCACTCGGCGGTTCGAACTGGTCGCCGTCGGCGCTGGACGAGAAGAAGCAGCTGGCCTATGTCGCAGGCATTCACTGGCCGGTGCGCTACACGAAGAAAACGCTGCCGGCCACGGCAACGCAACCCGAGATCAGCTATTCCAACCTCGAGCCGATCATGGATGAGCCGCGCTGGGGTGTGCTGTCCGCAGTTGACCTGAACAGCGGGAAGATGCGCTGGCAGCGCAAGACGGCCGATCCGCTGGTGGGCGGCGTGCTGGCCACGGCCGGCGGCCTGGTGTTTACCGGCGAAGGCAGCGGCTACTTCACGGCGTTCGATGCCGACAACGGTGACGTCCTGTGGCGCAGCCGTACCGAGGCTGGCGTGAACGCGCCGCCGGTCAGCTACGAAATCGACGGCATTCAGTACATCGCGGTCGCGGCCGGCGGCAATCAGCTGTTCGGCTTCAAGCAGGGCGATACGCTGCAGGTGTATGCGCTGCCGCGGAAATAAGCTGCCGGTTTCCGGGTAAACCTCTGCCGGCGCGGCGGGATCTGCGGCGCCGGCAGACGCGGTACGGTTTTCATCCGTAATACCGTTCTATTTATCATTGCCGTTTCCAATTCGTTGCAATAGGATCAACGCCATCCACGTCACCCTCAAGGGATATGCGATGCGTTCTTTCGGATCCTGGAGCGAGCCGCAGTCCGGCCGCTCCTTTGTCTCCAAAGCGGTGGCCCTGATCGTGATGATTCCGCTCGTCATTTTTGGCGTGCTTGCGATCGAACATGGCTTCGCCCTGTTGTCCGGCACCGTCGAACTCGGTTCCAGCCTGCTGGCGTGGGTGACGAACGATGCGCTGATTTTCGGCGAGCACGGTATGCGCCGGCTCTTGCCTGCGTATCAGGCCGTTTCGTGGCGCATGGCTGCGCATCTTTTGCTGGGGGGGATAGCGCTGCTGCTGGGTGCGCTGCAATTCGTTCCGCAGTTGCGCCGCCGCCATCGGCAATGGCACCGTGCCAGCGGCGTGATTGTCTGGCTGGCGATCCTGGGCGCGATGCTCGGCGCACTGGGCTTCCTGATTCGCTTTCCCTTGCACGAGGGCGTGTCGGGCCGCGCCTTCCAGCTCATCTTGTGGGGGAATACCCTCGCTACGCTGTTCATGTTGTACCAAGCGGTTGCCGCAGCGCTGTCGCGCGACTTTCGTTCGCACATGATCTGGATGGCGATGCTGTTTGCATCGCTGCTCACCGCGCCCATGCTGAGGGTCGACTGGATCTTACTCAGCTACGTATGGCTTGGCGCATCCTGGGATGCGCTGAATCTGGCGGCTGTCACCTTCGTTTTGCCCCAGACGGCCGTGTTCATGGGCTTGTGGCTTTCCCTCGTGGGTGACCGCGACCTGCCTGCGCGACTGACGACCAGTGCGTGGCCTGGATGGCTGACGCGCTGGCTGTGCTTGATCACCATGGCCGTCGTGTTGCACGAGGCGATTCTGGCGCCGAACGGATTCGATCTGTATGGCGGCTTGCGCTTGCCGCTTGATCGCTTGCCAGCGTCAGCGAATGCCTGGGCGGTGGCGATGGTGGCCGTCATGGCGTTGTTGCCTTACAGCTGGACCCGTGTGTTGCGAGGCCAGCGGCCGCAACCTGGATTTTCGCTGCTGGTCTTGCTGGTCGCCGCCACGTCAGCTGCCATGGCCGCTGCGATCTCGCCGGTATCGATGGAGGCGGCGGCCGACCGCGCGTTCTGGCTGGGCTATGCGTGCCTGTTGCCGATCGTGCTGGCGCTGGCGCACTGGCAACCTTCAACCACTCAGAACCGCAATGCGTGGGGTGTGCTGCTGTGCACCGCCCTGTGGTTGCCGGCGACGCTCCCCGGGCCGGTCCTGATAGGCCTGATGGCGGGGGGCACATTTGCCGAAGCCAATACGGCGGCGCTGGTGGTCGGTCTGGCCGGAACGCTGTACTTCGGCGGTGCTTTCGCTTTCGGCGCAAGGATGAGGCTGGTGGCGACGGCGCAGCAGGGGGCCGGCGCCATACTGCGCAGCGGTCGCTAGCCTCGCCATTCCTCCGGCGTTCAGGCGCATGTGAAGCGCCTGCCATCGGCGCCTGCGGCACGTAGCGGCAGCGTGTCCGGTGCGCTGGTCCGCCGTGACCATCAGGTATGATCTTGCGAGCCCCGATCAACACAACCTGAATCCTGGTCACGACATGAATAATGAAATCGAGCAGCTGTTTCACCTCGGAGGAAGCGTTGCCGTCATCACCGGCGGCGGTGCCGGCATCGGTCGCGAGACCGCGCTGACGCTGGCCGGCGCGGGTGCCGACATTGCAGTACTCGACGTCAATCTGCCCGGAGCGCAGGAAACGGCAGATCAGGTGCAGCAGCTCGGGCGCAAGGCCGTGGCGATCGCCTGCGATGTCGCGGACCATGATGCGATCGTGCGCAGCTTTGACCAGATCGTCGCGTCACTGGGGGCGATCGACATCCTCGTCAACAACGCCGCCATCGTGCGCCGCCTGCCCTCGCTCGACACTTCGCCTGAGGTATGGCGGCAGGTGATGTCGGTCAACCTCGATGGCGCATTCTTCTGCGCGGTCGAAGCGGCGCGCCGCATGAAGGACGGCGGTAGCGTGATCAATATCGCGTCCATCATGGGCTTCTCGGGCGGGGTGTATCCGAACCCGTCGTACTACGCCAGCAAGGGCGCGATCGTCAACCTGACGCGCGCGCTTGCGGTCGAATGGGCCGATCGCAAGATCCGGGTGAATGCGGTCGCGCCGACCTGGGTCAAGACCGAGTTCACCAAGACCATGCTGGATGATCCGGCCACCACGGAAAAGCTGCTCGCGCTGATGCCGCTGAAGGCCTATGCCGATACGAAGGACGTGGCGGCGGCCGTGCTTTACCTCGCTGCGCCGGCGTCGAAGATGGTGACCGGGCATACGCTGCCGGTGGACGGGGGCTATCTGGCCAAGTGACGCCGGGGGAGCAGCGCTGACATGGACACTTTCCAGAGCATCGACGCCTTTGTTCGCGTCGCCGAATCGTCCAGCTTCGCCGACGTGGCGCGCCAGCTGGGCGTCTCCAAGTCCGTGATCACGCATCGCGTGCAGCAGCTCGAGGAGTTCGTTGGCGCGCCACTGTTCCATCGGACCACCCGTCATGTGCGGCTGTCCGAAATCGGCGAGCTGTTCTACAAGGAAGGGGCGGACCTGATTGCGCGTGCCAACGGACTGGTCGACCAGATGCGCGAATCGCGCGTGTCGCCGACCGGCACGCTGCGCATCCATGCGCTGCCCGGTTTCGTGCTCGGCCATATGGCCCACCTGCTGAGCCAGTTCCAGAATCTGTACCCGGGCATTGCGATTGACCTGACCGTCAACGATGCCGTGGTCGATCCGGTGAAGGAAGGTTTCGACTGCGCGTTGCAGATTTTCCCGCCGGCGTCCGAAGACCTGATCGAGCGCCGGCTGTTTCAGGTGCAGCGCATTTTTTGCGCGTCGCCCGGCTACCTGAGCGAGCATCCGCCGATCACGGAGCCCGAGCAGCTGCTGGATCATCGGCTGGGGCTCTATTCGCGCTATCCGTCGCGTGACCGCTGGGTGTTCACCGGCACCGACCGGCAAGTGATCCTCGACCTCAAGCCCTCACTGCGCACCAACAGCGTTCACATGCTGCGCGATTACGCGATTGATGGCGGCGGCGTGGTCTGCATTCCCACCATCGTGGCGGCCGATGCGATTGCGTCGGGCCAGCTGGCGCTGCTGCTGGGTGGCTACGAGTTGTCCCACTTCTGGTTCTCCGCCGTCTTTCCGAAGACGCAGCGGAATATGTACAAGCTGCGGCTTTTCCTCGACCACATCACGCAGAGCTTTGCCGAGATTCCGCCATGGGACCTCGCCATGCAGGCCAAACGCACGGTCGTCTGAACGCTTCTCTCGTCAGGCCGCTGGCGGCGTTGGCTGTCCCTTGCCGTACGTCGGTACGGCCGGCGCAGGCCGCCTGACTGATCAATCGGTGCCAATCCTGTTCTGATTGTTCGAAAATCCCGAACACCGTAGTCGGCATATCCTGACTTCTGCCTGCCTTATATCAGGGCTACAGTGCTGCCAGCGCGATTCGCTGGATCAGTTCTGAAGTTAATTACTAAAAAGGCAAGGAGGAGGTTTCATGTCCGAGTTCGTCACCCGCTTCGGCTCTCTCGATAACTATGAGAAGGGCCACATCGAGATCATCAATGACAAGCCGAAGCATTATGTCTTTTCGAATGTGTTCGAGGTCGCCAGCGGCGCCAAGCCGTATGAAAAGATCGCCGTCGCCAAGAACTTCGAGTATGTGATCGAAGCGATCCGCGCCGAAGGCCAGTCCGGCTGGATGGCCGCCGCGCATGACGAGTTCTGCGTCGTGATGGACGGCGATGTGACGATCGAGTTCGTCAAGCTCGACACCCCGGAGTCGGTCGCGCCGGCCAGCAAGGACGGCACCGTGAAGGTGGACGGCGAGCCCCAGGGCAAGCGCATGGGCACGATCCGCCTGAAGCGCGGCCATCAGGCGCTGCTGCCCAAGGGCGCGGCCTATCGCTTCGACAGCGCCAAGCCGTCGGTGATGATCCAGCAGACCATCGCCGGCGACCTGACCGTGCAGAAGTGGGCCGAGATCTGCTATCGCTGATCGGCATCGTCACCATTCAAGAATCGAGGAATCTTCATGAACGCAATCACTGAAAAAGTGCCGACCACGATCGCCGGCTACAAGACCTTCGAACTGGGTGCCTTCACCTTTGCGCGCGACGAGTACTTTGTCACCATCACCTGGCCGGTGCAGGGCGGCCGCCGCCAGTCGCACACCATCAGCGCCGACGCCTTCCTGCGCGCGTTGATGCGCGATGTCGCCTGGGGCTTTTTCTACGGCGTGGTCAACTTCGACCCCGTGTTCGGCACCCGCAACCTGTATGGCAAGGTCGAATTCTTCGGCGGTCGCCTGAACGAGCACTATCACAACAACGGCCTGTCGTATGTGGAAGTGTTCGACACGCCGGTGGCGATGAAGCTGATCAAGTCCATTCTGGCCGACTGGGTCAACGAAGGCTTCGATCCGTTCGCAGCACCGATGGAAACCGGCGACGCCGCGTTCGGCGAGAAGCATGGCGACAACCTGAAGGCAATCGACCGCTATCGTGTGCCGACCAAGCGCATGCCGGGCATGGAGGGCGACTCGCCGCTGCGCGGCGACGACAACGGCTATCCGATCAATCGCGCCTTCGCCGACGTCCCGCAGGACAAGCCGGAGATTCATGCCGAGCCCGGCTTCGAGAAAGAGCTGCAGGCATTCAACCTGTTCGCCTACCTGTCGCGCTCCGACGTGACCTGGAATCCGTCGGTGACCTCGGTCTGCAAGAACAGCCTGTTCTGCCCGACCACCGAGGAATACATCCTCCCCATCATTCACGGCAATGACCGCGTCGAATGGTTCCTGCAGTTCTCCGACGAGATCATGTGGAACATCAGCGACAAGGACACCGGCCGGCCGCGCGCACGCGTGCTGATGAAAGCCGGCGATGTCGCGGCAATGCCTGCTGACATCGCGCATCAGGGCTTCGCCAAGAAGCGTTCGATGCTGCTGGTGTGGGAAAACGCCAATCCCGAGATCGTGAAGATGTACGAGACGAAGCAGGTGCCGCCGTATCCGGTGGAATTCTGATTCCCGGGCCTGGGACGCCCCGGCCCGAGCGCACCGCTCCCGCTGTCCCGTTCGCGTGTCCGCGCGGCTGTTGCTGCAGCCGCGAGGACAGCGCTCACCCTATTGGCTGATAACAGGTCTTCCATGAGCCCGATACAAAACAAGCTCTTCATCGGCGGCAAATTCGTCGATGCAAAAGACGGCGCGACCATCGACGTGCTGAACCCGCATGACAACTCGCTGATCACGAAAGTGGCCGAAGCGAAGGCCGCCGACGTCGATGCCGCTGTGGCTGCAGCCGAGCGAGCCTTCCCGCTGTGGAGCGGCATGCCGGCCGCCGAACGCGGCAAGCTGCTGCTGAAACTGGCCGACCGCATCGAAGCCGAGGCCGACGCGCTCGCGCATCTCGAGGCGATCGATACCGGGCATCCGATTCGCGATGCCAAGAACATCGACGTCTTGCGTACCGCCGCCTGCTATCGCTATTTCGGCGGCATGGCCGACAAGTTTCAGGGCAGCCTGGTGCCGGTCGAGGCCGGTTTCCTGAACTATGTGTCGCGCGTGCCGATCGGCGTGGTCGGCCAGATCGTGCCGTGGAATTTTCCGCTGATGTTCACCAGCTGGAAGCTCGGACCGGCACTGGCCGCCGGCAATACGGTGGTGATGAAGCCCTCCGAAATCACGCCGCTGTCGACGCTGCGCATCGCCGAGATGATGGCCGAGATCGGCTTCCCGGAAGGCGTGGTGAATATCGTCGTCGGCTACGGCGCCACCGCCGGCCAGCACCTGGCCGAGCATCCGCGCGTGGGCAAGATCTCGTTTACCGGCTCGACCAACATCGGCCGCCGCATCGTCGAAGCCTCGCAGGGCAACCTGAAGCGCGTGCAGCTCGAACTCGGCGGCAAAGGCGCGAACATCATTTTCGAGGACGCCAACCTGACCGCCGCGATGAACGGTTCGGCCTGGGCGATCTTCCATAACCAGGGGCAGGCCTGCATCGCCGGCTCGCGCCTGATCGTCCACGAAAAAGTCGCGGACGAATTCCTCGAGCGTTTCATCGGTCTGGCGAAATCCATCCGCCTCGGCAATCCGCTCGACCCGAATACCGAGATGGGCCCGCTGACCAGCACCGTGCATCGCGACCGCGTGCTGTCCTTCGTCGAAGTCGCCAAGCAGCAGGGCGGCGAGATCCTTGCCGGCGGCAAGGCGCCGTCGAATCCGGAGCTGGCCAAGGGCTGCTATATCGAGCCGACCGTGGTGCGCGCCAAGCCATCCGACCGTGTGTCGCAGGAAGAAGTGTTCGGCCCGTTCGTGACGGTCACTACGTTCAAGGACGATGCCGAGGCACTGCAGATTGCCAACGCGACCGAGTACGGACTCGGCAGCGGCCTGTGGACGCGTGACCTGTCGCGCGCGCACAAGATGGCGCGCGAGATCCGCGCCGGCATGGTCTGGATCAACAGCTACAAGCGCGTGAACCCGGGCTCACCGTTCGGCGGCGTCGGCCAGTCCGGCTACGGCCGCGAAATGGGTTTTGAGGCGATGCATGACTACACCGAGGCGAAGTCGGTCTGGGTGAATGTCGACGCGCAGATTCCGCCGCATTTCAAGCGCTGAGCGTTGCCCATGCGTTCTTTCGTCTATAACGGCCAGCCGTCGCGCGTGGTGTTCGGCGCGGGCGCGCTGCAGCATCTCGAGCGCGAGGTGCAGCTGCTCGGCGCCAGCCGCGCGCTGGTGCTGTGCACGCCGGAGCAGCAGCCGCTGGCCGAGGCCATCGCGCAGCGACTCGGCGAGCGCGCCGCCGGCGTGTATCCGAAGGCGGTGATGCATGTGCCGGTTGAAACGGCAGCGGCCGCCATCAGCGAGGCGCAGCGGGTCGGCGCCGATTGCGCGCTGGCCGTCGGCGGCGGCTCGACCACCGGCCTGGGCAAGGCGATTGCGCTGCAGTCGGGCCTGCCGATACTCGCGATACCGACGACCTACGCCGGCAGCGAGATGACGCCGATCTGGGGCATGACGGAAAACGGCCTGAAGAAAACCGGCCGTGATGCGCGCGTCTTGCCGCGCACCGTGATCTATGACCCCGAGCTGAGCCTGTCGCTGCCGGTGGGCCTGTCGGTCACGTCGGCGATGAATGCGATCGCGCATGCAGCCGAAGGCCTGTATGCGCAGGACAGCAATCCGGTGATGGACCTGATGGCGGAAGAGGGCATACGCGCATTGGCCGAAGCGATTCCGGCGATACGCACCAAGCCCGCCGATATCGATGCGCGCGGCAATGCGCTGTATGGAGCGTGGCTGTGCGGCGCGGTGCTCGGCAATGTCGGCATGGCGCTGCATCACAAGCTGTGCCACACGCTCGGCGGCACGCTGAACCTGCCGCATGCCGACGTGCATACCGTCGTGCTGCCGCATGCCATCGGCTTCAATGCCGGTGCGGCACCCGAGGCGATGCGCCGCATCGCGCGTGCGCTGCGCAGCGACGATGCCGCGCTCGGCCTGTACCGGCTGGCCAGGGACAACGGCGCGCCGGTCGCATTGCGCGATATCGGCATGCAGCAGGACGACA
>JACCDQ010283905.1_pt1 | contig 18477 bp, 18 predicted proteins | sample 7446031 | NCBI WGS metagenome assembly JACCDQ01 (sample SAMN15323442, study PRJNA562643) | freshwater metagenome | isolation source: river surface water | place: USA:Blue River Watershed | collected 2017-08-17
AGCGATAGCTGTCGTAGAGGTTTTACCAAGTTTATTTCCTCCAGTAAGATATAAAGGGAGAGTTTGGATAAGAAACGGGCCAAGAAAAGCGATTGCGACTGAAGCAGAAGAAAGAATATTATCTGAAAGAAGAACCTCAAGTGCAAAAACATTTGATGCTTTACCATGTGCTGGTAGTAAATTAGAAGACTTAAATCTTGATTTGTTTAAATTCACTTATTTGCCAAATGCCATAGATTCTGAAACATTAGCTAAAAATCATCGTGAAATTAAAAGTCAATTAGCTTCACTACGTTTATATGATTTACCTTATGACAGTCCAACCAACGGTGGAATAATTTTATTGTGTGACAATGCTAAGTATTACTTTATGGGTGCTTACGTTCAATATGTGAAGTTTTCTGGGAAAGGAATGGATTCAGACGTTCTGAATGAAAAACAATTTGTCGGTGATTTGATTTCAGTCATGCGACAGTTGGATGATTTTGTAAAAAACAACATAGAATTCAAATCAGTTTATGTGTCTGTATTACAAGAAGAAGTGCAACGAATGTATCCATTTAAGGCGATTAGAGAACTATTGAACAATGCCATTATGCACAGAGATTATGAATCAAATGCTCCTGTAAAGTTTTATGAATTTACTGATAGAATAGAAATCACAAATCCTGGAGGGTTGTATGGTGCTGCTACTCCAGATAATTTTCCTTTACAAAACGATTATCGAAATCCAATTTTAGCAGAAGCTCTAAAAGTTTTAGGCTATGTGAATAAATTTAACAGGGGTGTAGATACTGCTAAGTCTGAGTTAAAGCAAAATGGCAATCCTGAACCAATTTTTACTTATAACTTGCCGTTACATTTTAGTGTGGTAATTTATAAAAAAGACTTACAATGAAAACAATCATATTTTTCAACAATAAAGGTGGCGTTGGCAAAACTACAATAGTTTATCATATTGCATGGATGATGTCAGAATTGGGGCTTAAAGTATTGGCAGTAGATCTTGACCCACAGTGTAATTTATCTTCAATGTTTTTGCCAAATGAACGCATGGAAGAACTGATACTTGAAGAAAATGGAAATACAATTTTAGATTCAATTGCTCCAATAAGCGAAGGAGAACCTTATAAGCCTGTTTACATTGAAAGTATAAATCACAATATTTCATTGTTAGTTGGCAATTTAGCCTTATCTTCTTTTGAAGATAAATTAAGTGATGCTTGGTCAAAATGTTTAGGGGGAGATTCATTTGCGTTCAAAGTGACTTCTGTGTTTAAAACAATGATTAATGATGCGTCTGAAAGAACTCAAGCAGATTTTGTTTTAATTGACGTTGGTCCAAACTTAGGTGCAATGAATCGTTCAATATTAATAACCACAGACAATATTGTTATACCAGTAGCTCCTGATTTGTTTTCACTACAAGGAATTAAAAACTTGGGAAATACCTTAAAAGAATGGCGGATGCAATGGGATAAAAGAAAACAAGAATATCGTAAACCTGATATAACTTCAATACCCAATGGACGTATGCAACCAATAGGATATATTGTAATGCAATATTCTGCAAAAGATAGTCGTCCTGTAAAATCCTATCTAAAGTGGGCAGATAAAATCCCTTTGGTCTATGAACAATATGTTAATGGCACTCATAATTCTCAACAAGATGATGTTGATAGACTGGCATTATTAAAGCATTACCATAGTTTAGCTCCCATGTCAATGGAAGCCCATAAACCTATATTTTTACTAAAACCAGTTGATGGAGCTATTGGCGCTCATTTGCAGTCGGTAAATAGATGTTATGACGACTTCAAACAACTTACACTAAAGATAATCTCCAAAAGCCTCTAACAGCATTACAATACCGACAGCAGGGAATTCAATATTTCCCCTCATTTTTTCCTATTCCTTTATGATTCCAAAAGGAATAATTTGGAGCTGGTATCTTGAAATGTTTTTTGCTCTCTAAATCAAAATATTCTAAATCTCCTTTGATTCGTACTTCTAATATAAAATCGTCACTATGTGAATCAAATTCTCTAATATCATCCATTTCAAAAAATAGTTGAAATGGACGATAATTTCTATCAATGCTCCAAGTCTCTTCATAAAATTTTTGAACATATATATTACTTTTTTTTAACTTATCACTCTGCTTAGGCAACCATAACCTGTTATATTCTTTTACGTGTTTGAGTATTGTATCTTTATTTTTTGATGGGTTATTTATTACAAAATATTCAAAATATTCCGTACTATCATAGTATTCTCTTTCTAACTTTAATCTATAAATTTGGTCTTTTTCTGAACAACTTATACTTATTAAGAAAAAGCAAAATATTGGCAAAAATATTTTTTTCATGTGGGTCAATTTTTAAACCTATTTCAAATTCTTTTCTCGGGAGTCTTTTAGGAGGTAATCCTAAGCATTTTTATTTTGACATCATAATCTAAAGCGGTTACTCCTAATATCAAACATGGCATGACTAATAATAACTCGTTCATCATCAGTCACGCCATGAGTGTGGAAGTCCTTATTTTAGAAAGGATATTGATTTTACACCCCAAACTGCTTCAAATGATGGTCGAGGTGCTTATAAAATAGGATGTTCCATTCTTGTTTGGTGAGTGAGCCGAAACTGATAGATTCTTTTCCATCAAAATAATTAGCACCGAGTGCCTGCGTTTGCCAGATATAGCTCACCAAACGGTCTTTTTCGGTTTCAAAATCTTTCTCTTCTTCTATGATAAAAGCACTGGCTGTTCGCTCGCTTTTTTTGAAGGGTTTTTCGCTCAAAACATAAGGTTTGACGAATGTTTTGAGAAAATATTTTAGGATAAAATTGGGCTTAGGACGGTTTTCATAGACCATCTCATACGACACACAGCAATGAGCCAGCATTTGGGCTACGGTCATTTTTCCCCAAAGGCGTGCCGAGGTAGGCTTCAACGATTCGATGCGTGTGATTACTTCCGTACAAACGGCTGGGTCAAAAATATTTTTCATGGTTATCTTGGTCTTAAATGACTTTACCGCATTGCTTGATGCTTGTACAAGCTTGCACTGGAAGTCTGTAACTACTATAGATTTTATGCTGAAAATTAAAGAATTATCCTTACATCTTTTGCATTTCTTACGAAAGATTTTTGCAATAATGCTCTTCTTGTTCAATCTTCTGTACAGCCTTACCAAAGGCATCAAATAAAAACGGGTCGGAGGCATTACCTCCGACCCATTTTTAGGTATCGTTTTAGCAAATAAGGCTAAGGCTTTTCCAATCAAATACTTAATCTAGTACATTTTTAGAAGAGTCGCTGTTGGTTGTACCAGCCAATTTCTCTCGTTCTACATTGGTATTGAATGGCATTTTGTAGTTTTTCCAAGCAAGATATACCTCTTTCGGCTGGGTGCGTTCTACAGATAAAGCACGGTCTTTCGACATATTTGGCTGTTTGTAGTTCCGAACTACCTCCGACGACGCAACTACCGGTAAAGCTTTTTGCTTGCTTTGGGCAGCTTTTGCCTTGTTTGGATGTTTGTAATTGTGGGGGCTATAGCCAGGGTCATTGTTGTACAACTCCTGAGCGAACGAACCGAAGCTTGCTACCATTAACAAACTCGCCCAAAAAATTGATTTTCTCATAACTGTATTAAGTAAGGGTATCGAATCGCTTCGATACGGGGTTTGTATGTGTGTGTTGTTTCAGTGCGATGATCAATACTTACGCCGCCATGTTGTAATCGTCGGGGTCGAAAGTTTTGCCATACAAGGCTCTAAACGTAGGCACCATGCCCAATACTTCGTCTAATTTGTATTGTGCTTTACGATAGGTATTGTTGTTGTCATTGGCCGCCGCTAGTTCTTTAAACAGATAAGACATCAAATAAATCTCTCTTTCGTGCATCGTAAAATCAAGGATTTCGTACATCAAAAAGCCTTTTTGTCCGTCTTGTTTCGCTGAAAATAATACTAAGTAAAAATTCTCATTTTTAACAAAAGAGATTACCTGATTTTGGTCAAATTGCTTAGGCATATAGCCATAATCCACTAGGCAGTCGATGATTTCCACTTCGTTTACAGTAGTATATAAGTGAGGAGTCAAAAATTGCTGATTATCCATTGTCGCTTTCATATTCTTTTCCGTTTATCGTGACCAAATTCTTGTTGTTGTTGTGAATTATGAACGAAAGTTGGGAAGAAAAATTTTGATTGTCAAGTACTTACCCAAATGCCTCTTAGCATGACTTTTATACGTATTTTAGCCTTTTTTGTTTGTTTTTTTGTTAATAAATATCATTTTTATGCCTATTTTTCATAGAAAATATCATGGAATGACAGCAATGGAATGTTTTTAAAACCTTGTTTTAGATAAAAGATAAAAATAAAATTTTTAAAATATTTTCTTGTACTTTATTTATCGACAACTTGCTTTTTGATGGGGTTTTAATCGAAAATGCTAACTTTTACCAAAAATTAGGTTTAAAAATGAGCCGAAAAAATAGAATATATAGCAAATAACCACTTTTGAGCTTGTAAAAACCGCTAGAATGTTCAAAAAATAAATAAGTATTAATACTCAAAAATATTTTCTCTCTAGGTCGATTGAACCTGGCATACATGGGCAGTTGAGGTAATAATTGACCTGTATCTAAAGCTGAGGAAGGTACTCATCTCAGAAAAAAAATCCTTGGTCGGCACATACGCCTTCTATGCACTACTTTGTTGGAGCTTCTACCAATAATTTTTATGTTTGTATATTGATATACCTTTTATTTATCGTGAATAAGACTCCAAGCATCAGAATACAAAACCTGCTTTTTCATTGCCTTGGTTGGGCTTGCTTTTTGGCATTGCCTTACCTGTTGAGAAACGCCATGCCTGAGCCTCCTAAAACAGGGGCAATGCCACCACCACCCAACCTCAATGCTACGTGGTTTTTTACCCTATTGAATATGCTCAATATTCCTTTGTTTTATATCAATTCTGAAATACTCATTCCAAAGGTTTTGAATAAAAAAGGGATAGGATTGTACATATTAAGTTTGTTGTTGGCTGTGGCGATTATGTTTACGCTCAATGGATATATTAAAGAGCTGTTCTTCGGGCATCCGATGTCGAAATTTCCTCGGACAGGCACTTTATTTCAAACGCTTTTTGTATTGGCCGTAAGCACTAGCTTTCGGATGATATTGGACAACCTGCGTCAGGAAGAAAGAAGGCAAGAGCAAGAAAATGAACGACTTAAATCTGAGTTGTCATTTTTGCGTTCGCAGATTAGTCCGCACTTTATGTTCAATGTGCTCAATAGCATAGTGTCGTTGTCACGTCGTAAACCCACAATGGTCGAGCCTGTGGTCATCAAGCTTTCGGAACTGATGCGGTATATGCTGTATGAATCAGACGATATGAAAGTATCATTGGAAAAAGAAATTCAGTATTTGAATAGTTATATCGACTTGCAAATGATTCGTTTTGGCGACGACATCAAGATTAGTTTCGATGCCAGCGATTATGCTCCACAAATGCACATCGAGCCCATGTTGATTATTCCTTTCGTAGAAAACGCCTTCAAGCATGGCGTTGGGATGATACTAGCACCCGAAATACGCATACGATTGTGGTGCAATGCCAATACCCTGATTTTTGAAGTACAAAACAAAATCAATCCACAATCGACCGAAACCAAAGACCACGCTTCGGGCATAGGCCTGACCAACGTGAAGCGTCGTTTGGCATTGTTGTACCCCCAAATGCACCAACTTCAAATTGAACAAGACAGCAATTGGTATAAAGTACATTTAGAAATATCCACCTAGCAAGGCTTTTTATCTCTTCTCTTAAACCATCAGACAACAGTTTTATCTAAGAAAAACGTAAACTCTCTTGCCTAACAGGCAACGAGCAAGGCAAAAATGAAGTCATCAAAATAATTGATTGGAATTTTGCCAGCCCTATTGCTGTTAACCAATTGCTTGATACATTTCTCTAATGAAGCATTTTAAACACTTCATATCATGATAAAACTAAACTGCCTTGCAGTAGATGATGAAAGTTTAGCACTCGATTTGCTAGAAGACAATATTGCCAAAGTACCATTTTTACACCTCGTAAAACGTTGTAAAAATGCTTTCGATGCCATCGAAACCCTTCAGAAAGAAGCAATTGACTTGGTGTTTTTAGACATCCAAATGCCTGGTATCACGGGGGTACAGTTCCTGAAAACCATCAAAGAACCACCGATGGTAATTTTTATTACGGCTTATCAACAATACGCTTTAGAAGGGTTTGAACTCGATGTGATAGATTACCTGCTCAAACCTTTGTCGTTCGAGCGTTTTATGAAGGCTGTCACCAAAGCTTACGATTTGCACCATTTGCGTACCCAACACAACGCATTGCCCACCGAAGCACTTCCCAAAGAAAACGATTCCTTGTTTGTGAATGCCGACTACTCGTTGGTGAAAGTCAGAATCCAAGAAATTACGTATATCGAAGGGCTGAAAGACTACATCAAAATTCATGTTTTGGGTGCAACCAAGCCCATTGTTACACGCATGACCATGAAAGCAATTGAAGAAAAACTACCAACTACTTCGTTTTTCAGGATACACAAATCATACATCATAGCCCTCGACAAAATAGAGTCGATTCGTAACCTGAAAATTAAAATTGGGAATGCCCAAATTCCCGTGAGTGAACATTATTCAGAAGACTTTTTTAAAAAAATTGGTCAGTAACATTAGGCAGTTTTTTGATTTCGGAATTAGACCAAAATCAAAAAACTGTCATTCATATCTCTTTCCTCATTGCTGTTGTATTTATGCTTCTCAGAACTGTTTTGGGTAAATTTTTTCATAAAAAATATTGATAAAATTTTATTTTTTAGTTAAATAGCCTTCATACAGTAAACTCACTTCATCATTTTTTACAACACACAACAGCTATGAAAAAGGTTTTAGTTATAGGCATGGGCAAAGTAGGCTCATTGGTCGGTTTGCTTTTATCAAAACGTTTTGAAGTAATAGGCTTCGACCAGCATCCGTCTGTGTATGCACTTCCGTTTAGGGTTATTCAAGGCAATATTCATTTAGTAGAATCGTGGCTACCTCATTTGACCGCCGCCGATGCGGTGGTTTCCTGTATGCCCTACAACCTTAATTTGAGCATTGCCCAGCAAGCCCATCGCTTAGGCAAACATTACTTCGACCTCACCGAAGACGTTCCAACTACCACTGCTATCAGAGCTATGGCTGTACAAGGAAGCCAAGCGGTATTAGTGCCTCAATGTGGCCTAGCACCGGGCTTGATTGGCATTGTGGGGGCTGCATTAGCCCATAAATTTACACAGGTAAGAGATATAGAACTACGTGTAGGGGCTTTACCCAAATATCCCAATGGACTTTTAGGGTATTCGTTTACATGGTCGCCAGCAGGCGTAATCAACGAATATTTAAACGATTGCGAAGTAATTCAGAATGGGCAACGCAAATGGGTTTCGGCACTCGACGGCCTTGAGACCATTCACATAGAAGGCAAAGAGTTTGAAGCTTTTAGTACTTCGGGGGGCTTAGGCACAATGTGCGAAACTTTTGAAGGAAAGGTCGATACGCTCAATTACAAAAGTATTCGTTATCCTGGGCATGGCAAACTCATGCGTTTTTTGTTGTATGAACTTATCCTTAAAAATAAAAGAACCTTGGTAGAAGACATCCTGACCGAAGCCAAACCGCCCGTACAAGAAGACGTAGTGTATGTGTATGCCATTGTAGAAGGTTGGAAAGGCAACCAATTGGCAAGAGAAGAATTTTATCGAGCCTATTCACCCAAGAAAATAGATGGCCAAATGTGGCGTGCCATTTCTTGGACCACCGCCGCTTCGGTTGTTGCCGTGGTAGAAATGATAGCCGACCAAAAGCTTGCACAGCAAGGTTTTATTAAACAAGAAGAAATTCCCTTCGACGATTTCAAACAATGTTTTACAGGAAAATGGCTTTTTTAAAAAAAAGTTTATACAAGATGCAACCCTTTTTCAAATAAGCTGTCTTAATCAGTAAAACAGCGTTGCTCTTGCTATTAATCACAATCTATTCTTACCAAAAATTCCGAAGTAGAATAGTAATATAACTTAAAACACATTATTAATCTCTGTAAAAGCATTGCTTTACCAGATGTTGTCACCAACATACTCTTAAAGGAATCAAGTATAGGGTGTTGTTAATAGTTCTTACCTAGTACAGGTGTTAATAATGTGTTTTAGGTGTTAATTGTAAGGAAAATGCTCACAAATCTTGTGGATAAAAAGCTTTAATTAGAATTTTTAACGAAATGAGAAACGGTACGTTTTAACGATTATTGAAGCGGTGAGAAAAATTCGTCATATATTTTTTGGATTAAGTACAATCGTTGTGCTGTTGTGTGGTTGTGACCAGATTTTAGAGGGAGTCATTCCTGCCTTCTCTCAGTATTTAGATACGCCCTTGGTTGATGCAAGAACATATTATACTACCCCCAACAATTACGTAGTGATTACGCTTAAAGATTTTTTGAAAAAAATTGGGGCAGAGTCGTTCAGACTTACCAAAAATGCACGCTTGGGCAACTGTACGATTTCGTCTGATGGAAAGTTTATGTTGTATTTGCCCGACTCGTCTGTCACCGAAGCAAAAGATTTTGTTGTACTAAAAACGGTCGATATTATAAGTAAACAAGAAACAGTAGATACAATTAATTTTCAGATTACCAGTCAATTAAGTGCTATTCCGTGCAATGCAGGAACTATATCAGACTTTTATAAATATTGGAACAGTGGTCAGGCTATAACCTTGCACGTACTAGCCAATGATTTATTTTGTAATGCCATTGTCGATTCGTCGTCGTTGGCCATCACCCTAGAGCCTAAAAATGGTACTGCGGTAGTAAAAAACAATCGGATTGTTTATACTGCTCCTAAAGAGTATGATGGAAGTGACCTTTTATATTACAGTGTAAAACTCAAAGACGACGCTGGTACTATTCTTTCGGCGGCTGTACGTTTAGATGTACGGGGTTCGAGCGAAAGACTTTGTGAAGTACGTTTAGTACCCAATATTTATTTCATGCCTAAAAACCAAACGCAAAGCCTTGTGATGAGCGTACTCGATAATGATAAGCTATGCTATAGCTATCCGTCTAGTTCACTGAAAATCACGAATGTTCCATCTTTTGGGAAAGCCGAAATCAACGCCAACGCACAAATTGTATATACGCTCAATGCCAATTTATTGCCACTTACCAACGCAAGCGTTTACGATTCATTGTATTATACATTAAACGACCTTTCGGGTAAAGTATCGGCACCTGTAAAAGTAAAAATTGTACTCGAACAACCGCCCACTTGTGTAGAAAAAGCTTCTAATGGGAAAATGGAGGTGTCTGCAAGTGTAGTGGGGCAACAAGCTTTTGAAATACCTTATTCGGTATATCTTTCTACTTGTGTTGATGTGCTGGCGGTATCGGTTATTACTGAACCTAAATATGGTACACTGAGTATTAGCAATAATAAAAAAATATACTATACGCTCAAAAAGAGCAATCTGACTGCGGGACAAGAACAAGAAGAAACGCTCTCGTATGTGGTTTATACAACATCAGGCAATGCTTTGACTGCCAAAATGCAGTTGAAAATAAAATATTAAAGACAACAACAATTATACAAGTGGTTAAAGGTAAAGACTTTCTTCATTTGGGGAAAGTCTTTCTTGTAAAGTGTTGATACGTATATATTTATATTAAAGAAGAGTGTGTAAAAACTGTGACAATAGAGGAAATTTGAAGTAGGATAGAGGGAATGACTACAGGTCTAAAAACCTATACAAACACTACATCCGAAAGTAGAAAACCGAAATTCGTTAAGCTTTTGTACACTGCTAAAGGCGTATGCTTACGTTGTGAGTGGCAATAAAAAGGAGCTAAATTTCTGCAAGTCAGAACAATAAAACGTAAATTTTAAAGCAAAATTTTGTATTATTACTGTTCAATTGATTTTTCGTACATGAAAACCGTCAAAAAACGCTGTAATTAATTACAAAATAAGCTTTTATTGACTAATTGCTTTGATTAAATGTCCAAAGAAGTTGAACTAATTCTTGCTTGCCAACGCAACGACAGAAAAGCTCAGACTGCCTTTTACAATATGTATAAAGGCAAGATGATGGGTATTTGTCGGAGGTATGCCCGTACCAAAGTGGAGGCAGAGGATATTTTTCAGGAGGCGTTTATCAAGATTTTTAACAATGTTGCTACCCTCGAAAAGCCCGAAGCTGTAGGGGCATGGGTCCGAAAAACTGTCATACATACGGCCATTAACTATTATTATGCCAATGTGAAATTTCAAAACCAAATTGATTACGAAACAGTTACAGAAAGTAATCAAAGCTATGAAAACATTTTAGCATCATTATCAACGGAAGAATTATTAAAACTGATTCATCAATTGCCCGATGGCTACCGCATGGTATTCAACTTGTACGTAATTGATGGATACAATCATTTAGAAATAGGAGAAATACTGGGAATTAGTGAAAATACTTCTAAATCTCAACTTTCAAGGGCAAAGGAATTGTTGCGAAAGCAACTCAAAAAATTAGGAATGACAAGTTATGAACACATCTAATCATGAACAAGATCCTTTTGAGGATTTTTTTAGTGATCGCTTCAGTGATTTTGAAGCCGACACAGATGATGTTTTGTGGAAAAACATAAAGACCAATCTTCCTGCGTCGCAAACGCCGAAATACTGGTTGTGGTCGAGTATTGCCTTGTTGTTGCTCCTAACCAGTACTAGCTTGTGGTTTTGGAAAGATGATTTATGGAAAAAAACAACAATGGCTTCTACTGCTGTTGTTCGCAAAACAATTGCTGTAACGAATGTACCTCATGTTAATGCACCACAAACGCATACGGTGGTCAAACTAGCGAAAAAAACAGCAACAAGTATCCAAGCAAATGTGCCGATTCTAAAACAAATACCCAACGAAACCGTAGCCCAAACACGCAAGCTAAACAAACCTACCAAGCTTGATACTCCTACGGACGTAACTTTGGCACAAATAAAACAATTGTCTATAAAAACAACCGACATTGACAATATTTTACCTCCTACGACTGATGAAGAGGAGGCTCTCACCAATCCGAATAACAAGGTATTGTTACCAGAGCAGGAGCAGAGAGAAGTAGCTGTAGAAGACAATCTTGGGGTGATTTCGACAGCAGTAGAAACCACTGAGGAAATGACCAAAAGCGTTTTTCAAGTAGATATGCTCGAAGGCAAGGCATTTCATAAGCCCGTCAATGAGCTAAGTGTACCCGAAGTAGAGTGGAGTCACCCGATATTGACCAAAAATAAATACTACAAAAAACCAATCACAATTGATATTTTTGGCAGTGGTATGCCTTTGGTTAATTATTATACTATTACGTCTAACGAAACGGATGATGCTTGGCAGGTACACAATATTAATGTGCAAAATAGCCGTCTGGGAGCTTTTGCACAGCTTGGACTACAAGTAGGCTTTGCCGATAAATGGCGTGTTCGGGGTAGTGTTGCTTATACAAGATTACGCCAAATTGTTGTGGACTATAAGGTAAGATTAGACTCTTTGATTGTGCGCCAAGGAGAGTCGCCAGAGGTAGCGTATTTAGATATTTCAAAAAAATATTTTAATCCTAAGCATTATTTGGCGTTACGTTTGGATGTACAATATGATTTCTTAAAAACCAAAACTTTCCATCATTATGTAAGTCTTGGTCTAGAAGTAAATACGGTTTTATTTGGCAGGGTTAACCATAATGCTTTTGCCAATATTTCTTATGGTATTAGTCGGCAGATGACTTCTAAGGTTACTTTCTTTGCTGAACCGATTTTTGGATATGCCTTGCAGAAAGAACAAGATAGTCGATATATTACCATTCGCCCGAATAGATTTGGATTAAATATGGGATTATCTTACAAAATAAAATAATTCTCCTAACTATTTACCAACAAAAAACCACGCTGCACGGCGTGGTTTTTTGTTGGTAATGGAATGTTGAAAAGTTATAGTTGGATTAACTATTGCTATACATTTTGTAATTCTCCTTCAAGCTTAGACACCACACAGGTTGCTACGGCATTGCCCGCCACCGACGTAGCCGAACGCCCCATGTCTAAGAATGGGTCAACTCCTAAAATAAGGGCAATTCCTTCGGTTGGTAAATCGAACATGGCAAGTGTGCCTGCAATAACCACCAACGAGGCCCTTGGCACGCCTGCAATGCCCTTAGACGTAATCATAAGGGTAAGCAACATTGTAATTTGTTGCTCAAGACTCAACGGCACGCCATACGCCTGTGCGATAAAGCCCGTTGCAAAAGTCATATACATCATAGAGCCATCAAGGTTGAAGCTATAACCCAAAGGAAGCACAAAACCAATAATTCTCTGCGAACACCCAAATCGTTCTAAAGCGGCAATCGTCTGCGGAAACGAAGCCTCCGAACTAGCGGTACTAAAAGATAGAATGAGGGCATCTTTGATTTCTGCGAGAAGCTTCCAATACGGAATTTTCATGACCAAACAAATCGCCCACAATACCACAAAAATGAAAAACGCCAAGCCCCCAAAGAAACAAAGCATCAAATACGCATAGCTTATCAGAATACTCAAGCCCTTACTTGCTACAACGGCGGTCATCGCTCCTAATACGCCAAAAGGTGCTAGTTCCATTACGTAACCTACCATTTTGAAAATGGCTTCTGCCAACGAATCAATAAGCTTGGTAAGGGTTTTGCCTTTTTCGCCTATCGAACCCAAAGCGATACCAAAAAATATAGAGAATACCACGATTTGTAAAATCTCATTTTCGGCCAATGATTTGAATAAACTTTCTGGAAAAATATGCAAAATAAACTCTTCTATACTCTTCATTTTGCTACCCGTAATGCCCGTTTCTGTGCCTGCCGCAGGGCGTGGCCATTGTTGTACGTGTCCTGGACGAGTGATATTCACTACTACCATGCCTACAATCAACGATAAAATGGTAGCAAAATAAAAATAGAGTAAGGTTTTGATACCAATGCGGCCTACTACCTTGAAATCGCCCAACTTGGCAATGCCTACCACAAGCGTGCAGAAAACCAAAGGCCCTACAATCATCTTGATTAATTTCAAGAAAACTTTGCTGAGTAATTGAAATTTAGAAGAAATGCCTGCTGCCGCTTCGGGAGTCATCGACACGTTGAGAATCTGACCAATAATGACTCCAAGGGCAAAGCCAATCAGAATTTTGGTTGTAATGTTTAGTTTCATGGGCAAAAAGTTTAGTCTGTAAGACAAAAGAATAGCTCCTTCGCTTGCCGAAGTGCTGATGAATGCGGTTTGGTCATGCAACGAAAGGCTACGAGCGGCTAAATGATGGACAATCGAAGTTTCCGAACAGTGGTTTTACCGATAATTCACCTGCTTGCTTTTTCTGTCTTTCCTGATGAATTTCTACGAAATAAAGCAAAAAAATGATGCTTTACAAATCGTAGCTCATACGTATGTAGCTATTTTTTACTGAAGAATCTTTTGTAGATGGGTTTTCGATAAAGAAATTGAAGATATAATGCTGGGTACAATACATAATCGAGCCAACGATAAGGACTTTGATAGGTTATTTCGTCGATGATGTAGGTCTGCTGCTGTTGCTGTACAATGCGGTGCTTGTGTTGCCAAGTTTGTAGAAAAGAAGGCAACGTTGTGCCTTGGTCAATGAAATAAATTTCGTTAGAAGTGCTTGCTTGTGCCGTAATCAGGGCGTGCCATTCTTGTGTAAAAAAAACAAGATTCATTTGTATTATTACACGGTCGCCTTCATTACAGCCGTCGAAACGCAATACTTTTACCCGAGGAAAGGGAGGCGATAAAGCTTTGAAAAGGGCTTCGTCGAAACCTTGCCAAACGGAGGTTATTGATTGTTCGACGGCTGTTTGAATACAAATTTGTGGCATAAGGCTTGTTGCTTTAGGAGTTTGGCGTGTACGAAGAATTTTACCGTTTGCGGATGTCGAATTGTCGATTTCAGCATTGAATTTTTCAATATTATGCTAAGAAAACTTGTTTTAAAAACGTATTTTCTTCATTCCGAAATCAACAATCCGACATCAACATTCCTTGAATCTTTTGTAAACGCCTTATGCTATAAACTCTTTCGCCTGCCTAATGTTTCATTTCTTGGCTACCTTTTTGACAACAACTTGGCAGTTTGCTATGCGCTTTTTCATCTTTAGGCATATCGTCGGCATCGTAGCCTGTTTCGTTGATGGCTTTTTTGATTTGCTCTACACTGGTTTTCTTGCTGTTGTAGGCAACCGTTACCACTTTGTCGTCGAGGTTCAAATCTACGTCGGTTACGCCTTTCGTAAAAGCCAACTTTTTCTCAATGCGTTCTTTACACATTTTGCAGATAGCCGAAGTTTTAATTTTCACTACGGTTGGGTTATCAGCTAAGGTTACAAAAGCAACCATACACAACCCAATGATACTCAATAGCAACTTTTTCATGGCTCTATGTTGTTTGAAGGTTTATTTTTTTACAATAGCCAAATCCATGCCACAAGAAGGACATTTACCTGCCTTAGTATAGGTTTTTTCGGCTTCGCATTTCATCGGACATTGGTACTGTGCTGAGTCGCTGCTGGCAACAGCCGTTTTGTTGCTGTCGGCAATGGCTTCGTGTGTATGTTCTTCTGTTTTAGTGCTTTGTGAAGAACAAGCCGTTGCTAAGGCAACCATAAGGGCAAAGAAAAGTGTTTTTTTCATGATGATGTTGTTGGTAAATGATGAATAGAAAAAAGATGAATTTATTTTTGAGTAAAGCCAACGTTTGATACGCTGGAATAACTTATTTGATTTTATACCGTGTACCTACATACACCATTTGTCGGGTGATAGGCCCCCAAACCATCGACGCATCGAAGGCATGACTAAAGGGGTCGTTGGCGGAAATAATAGGGTTATTTTGAGTAAAGCCGGTAAGATTCTCGCCTCCTACATATAATTCCCATTGATAAAACGCTTTTGTTATTTGTGCATAAAGCGTCGAAAAGGCGGGGGCATACACCAAGGGCGAGTCTATATCGTGTACATGATGCACGGTGGCATCGGGAATGCGTCTTTTGCCGTTCCACTGCCAAGTAAGGTCGAATTTCCACTTGTCAAATTTGGTTGTATATGCCAAATTTACTAAAACCCTATCTCGATTGATAAACATTTTGGGTAAAAGTGCCGAAGCCCCAGATGCAGTTCTGATGTCGCTTTGTACATCAAACAAGCGATACGCTACTTTGGCTTCAAAGCGTTTGAGAGGCGAATAGTTGAGCTCGGCTTGAAAACTATTCGCAAAACTGCGTCCTTTCAAATTGTACATACTGATATATTGAGCCGATTCCATGTCTATTACAAGCTGATTATCAAAGACTGTTCTGTAAAAATCGAGGGTAAAATTGGCATTTCGACCTGCCAGTTGAAAATCATTACTTAAACTTATGCCATAATTCCACGAAGACTCTGGTCGCAAGGATTCTGTTACTCGTAATTGCCTTGCATTGACCAACATACCAAAGTTTTCGGCTAAAGCATTAGGCACTCGCCAGCCTTTACCTGCACTGGCTCGGAGGTGTACGTTGCTCGAAATATCGTATTTGGCATGAAGTCTTGGCGTGATGCGTGTGCCGTATAAATTATGAAAATCGACACGTGTGCCAGCCACAACAATCAATTTATTCGGAATGGTTAAGGTATATTCTCCAAAAATACCCGGTACAATTTCACGGCGAGCAAAGGCCGAATCGAGGTATTTTTCTTGGTAATCGTCTAACACAAAACTCCCTCCAACTTTATAAGTATGGTTGGTATTTTGGATGATATTTTGATAAATCAAATTACTATAAAAACTCTTTTCTACGCCTTGATAAGCACGAGCCGCTTGTCCGAAATAGGCTTTGGTATCATGAATTGTGGCATTGAGTATCAAGCCCAAGCCTTTGTAAGGTTTGTGTTGAAACAATTGGGCGATTTTTCCAAAAGCTTCTAGGCGTTGGGTCGTATTGCCAAACTCATATATAGGCTTACCACTCGCAACCCAATTTGCCTCTTGGCCGCCTGTGCGATTTTCGTATAAACCTTTGATGCCAAATTGTGCCATCCATTTATCCGACTGATACTTCCAACGGTTCAATGCCGTGGCGAGTCCAAACAAAGGCATATCTCTGAAAGTATCGTGGTTTTGGTCGATAGACGTGGCTTGTCCTGAGCCATGCGAAAGCAAGCCGACCGACCATTTTTCATTGATTTTTTTAGCAAAATTGACATTTAATTCTCCTCTACCAAATGAGTTTAGATAGGTATTTACATACAATTTATCAGCATTATCGGGCTTTTGTAATTCTATGTTCAAAGCACCTGTCATAGATTCGTAGCCATTGATAACCGAGCTTGCTCCTTTGGCTACATCAATAGAGGCTATCCATGTCCCCGGAATGTAGTTGAGTCCAAATGTGCTGCCTAAGCCTCTGATACTCGGTAGGTTTTCGGTATTGGTTTGGATATAATTGCCCGAAAGCCCGAGCATTTGAATCTGCTTTGCTCCTGTGATAGCATCGGCAAAACTCACTGAAACCGAAGCATTGGTTTCAAAGCTTTCCGACAGGTTGCAACAGGCGGCTTTTGCTAGTGTTTTGGTCGTAATCAGTTCGGTTTGAATAGGATTGAGTCGGTCGATGGAGGAGGCATTGGCATGAACGGTCACTTCTTGGATTTGTCCATCGTTTTGTAACGTTACTTGTAGAAAATCTAAGCTATGTACCATAATCGTATCGGTGCGATAGCCTATAAAGCTCACAATCAACTGATGGTTTTCGGGGCGTTTGATAAGGCTAAAACGCCCTAATGTATCGGTTTGTGTACCACCTTTGGCATTTTGCCAGCGTATGCTTGCCCCTACGAGCGGCTCATGTTGGTTTGCTTCTTTTTGTGCTACTACGATTCCTTTGAGTAGGCTTTGTCCAGAAGTAGTTATTCCTGAAATAAAAAACAATAGGTTAATTATCAGGAATTTAGTGTATATATTTAAAAAAATAGTTTTCATCTCTATCTCCATTTGATGTTGTCCTTTTGTATAGTTTGGGTAAATAAATTACGTCCAAAGCCATGCGTTATATAGCAGCTATACAACTTCATAAACTATACAATGCCTTAAAATATTGTTGAAAGATTTTGTTGTACGCAATGCTTATGGAATGGGGTAAAGCATTGTTTTACAAGCAAGAAAGGAGGGAAATCAAATGAGGAAAGATTGTTTTTTCAATAAAATGGCTCTACCCGAAAGCGGTGGTGCAGGAGCATGGAAAAACACAACAGCCTCGTTGTTGCGAGGCAAGCACAAACTCCTCGACCACACCAAGGTATTGAATTGATACAAGGCATCGGTATTGATTTTTTTGATACCTTGTTTAGTTTGGGCATCTTCTATGTTTTGATGCACCACTTTTGTCAACAACACTTTATCAGCACAACATTTTGCTTTGCTAACAAGGGGTATTTTTGAAGGAATGGTCGTTTTTTTACAGCAATTTTGCTTTTTTGTAAACGACCAAACCTTTACTCCTCTGATTTTGCAGAAATGTTCATTTATGGCAAAACCAGCACCAGAAACCAGCACTTGCAAAGCCATCAACAAACAAACCAAACGAGAGAAGCTTTTCATTCCTTATACATTAACGTGAAATACCAAACTGAGTAATTTAGCCACAAGCACCTTCATGCTACTCGCAATCCATTGAATTAACGAATGAGCGAGGGCATTTGTTCCCGAATTATCTTTCGGTTCTTGATTCGTAGCGGGCTGGGCAGGCTTTTTGGTACTTTCTTCTACCGTCAATTTTTGTTGCTCTACCGTTACCGAATCTTGTTGTGTTTGTTGAACTTGTGCTTTATGCCTCAATACTGTCGAAGGCTCTAGCAAACCAAAGCTACTTGTTATGAGCCAAAGCGCTAACAAAGCTAATGGTATAGTTTTATTGGAAATGTTTTTTTTCATTTTTTGATAGAGGCTTGAAAGAAGTTTGTCTTTTGCTGTGCAAGTTAATAAACTAATTTATAGGTTGTTGCAAAAAACAACAATATTTCTTTAGCAATTCTCATTTTAGGGGCAAAGTAGCCAATGTATTGGCTTTGACTTCGGCAAACGTATAGCTTTTGCGTAGGTAGCCATCTTCAAAAACAGTTTGTAAACAATCCTCTTCGGGGCTTTCTTGCTGTACTGTTTGGAAACCTTCGGCTGTTTTGATGAGCTTCAAACGGCCTTTTTTGCTGCGTTTGCCTTGGTCGGTAATGGGGTCTTTATACACGAGTCGGTCTTGTCCGTCAACGGTGGCACAGCTACATTTGAAGGCAAATTTTTGGGTATCTCTG
>JACCDQ010101137.1_pt1 | contig 18474 bp, 17 predicted proteins | sample 7446031 | NCBI WGS metagenome assembly JACCDQ01 (sample SAMN15323442, study PRJNA562643) | freshwater metagenome | isolation source: river surface water | place: USA:Blue River Watershed | collected 2017-08-17
CATCGAACACGGAAACGCCATCGTCAAACCGGGGCTCCTGCTCGACGTACGCGATGCGCAGCCCCTGTTGCAACACGAGCTGGCCATCGTCGAGCTTTGCAAGCCCGGCAATGATTTTCAGCAGCGAAGATTTGCCGGTGCCATTGCGGCCGATCAGGCCGACACGTTCGCCGGTTTCAAGGGAAAATTCTGCGTGGTCGAGCAAAGCGACATGACCGAACGCGAGTTGCGCATCGTTGAGGGAGATGACTGCCATCGTGAAAGGCGCCGGGAGCCGGCGCGCGGGAGCGGGTGGATCAGCGCGCTATTGTACCGGCTGTAGCCACAATACAGCGGCGGTGCCGAATCGATAGGGTTGGACGAAGGCGCTGGGCTATAATGCGCGCCGTGCTGCGCCAACACGCGCCACACCCGTGTCCTCGCCGTAGTTCAATGGATAGAACGAGTGCCTCCTAAGCGCTAGATACAGGTTCGATTCCTGTCGGCGGGACCAGTCTCCAGAGCTTCCACGCTCAAGCCATCTGTGCAATCGCGCGACGAAACCGGCTCAGCGAAAACGCAAACAAGCTCGCACCGATCACGGCCAGCGACAGCAGTGACGGCCAGACCACCGACAGCCCCGCGCCGCGATACAAGATCGCCTGGCTCAACTCGGTAAAGTGGGTGGTCGGCGACAGCGCCATGCCCCACTGTATCCATAGCGGCATGCTCTCGCGTGGTGTCATGCCGCCGGACAGCATCTGCAAAGGCATCATGATCAGGATCACCAGCAGGCCGAACTGCGGCATGCTGCGCGCCAGGGTCGCCAGCAAAATGCCCATCGACGTCGTTGCGAAGAGGTGCAGGGCAACGCCACTGAAGAACAGCAGCAGCGATCCCTCGATCGGTACTTGCAACAAGCCGCGCACTATCCCGTTCAGGGACAGCGCCGCGGCCAGCGTCACGACCAGCCCCATCGCCCAGACCTTGGCCAGCATGATCTCGGTCGGCGTCACCGGCATGACCAGCAGGTGTTCGACCGTGCCATGCTCGCGCTCGCGAATCAGCGCCGCGCCAGTCAGGATGATGGAGACCATCGTGATCTGCCCGACCAGTTCCATCAACGAGCCGAACCAGACATTCGACAGCGTCGGATTGAAGCGCATACGCGTCACCAGTTCCACTACGGGCGCGTCGCTGCGACGCTCGCGCTGCACGAATTCATCGACTTCGCCGGCCACGATCTGCTGCGCAAATGCGCTGCCGGTGAAGGCCTGGCTCATCCGCGTCGCGTCCACGTTCAGCTGTACTGCCGGTCGTCGGCCGGCAAGAACATCGCGCTCAAAGTTCGGCGGAATGACCAGGATCAGCGTATAGCGCCCTGCGTCCATCAGCGGATCGACCTCGGATAAGGCAATCCGGGCCGGTGGCGTAAATGTCGGTGGATAAAACGCCGAGAAGATGCGAGCAGACAGCGGCGACTCGTCCTCATCAACAATCGCAATCGCCGTGCGGTGCAGGGTTTCCGGCATCGACTTGCCAGCGCTGTAGACGGCAAAAGAGAACGTGAAGACGATGAGGAACAGCATCATCGGATCACGCCACAAGCTCCACAATTCTTTGATGCCGAGCAGGAGGATATGGTGCAGGTGATGGCGCACGTCAGCTCCCCTGTTTCTTCAGCAGTGCCGCAGCACAAAGAAAGATGAGCGGCGCGGCCAGCGCCATTGGCCAGAAGGACGAAGCCAGATCATGGAAGTACAGCGCCTTGCTGAATACGCCGCGACTGATCGTCACCATATGGCTGGCCGGATAGAATTCGCCGATCCAGCGCCCTGCCCCCTCCATTGCCGACACCGGATTGATCAGGCCCGCATACTGCACCGCCGGAATCATGGTGGCGACCATCGCGAAGAAGATCGCGGCAATCTGGCTGCGCACCAGTGTCGCGATCAGCATGCCAATCGCGGTCGAACTCATGGTAAACAGCAGCGCCGCCAGCGACAGGGCAGGCACGCTGCCCTTGAGCGGCACGCCGAACAACGTCACCGCGGCGCCAACCATCAGGAAAAAATTCAACATCGCCAGTGCCACGTAAGGCACTTGCTTCCCGAGCAGGAATTCAATCCGCGTGGTCGGCGTCACATAGAAATTGATGATCGAGCCGAGCTCTTTTTCACGCACGATCGCCAGCGAGGCAAGCATCGCGGGCATCATCAACAACATCAGCGGTATCACTGCCGGCACCATCGCCGGCAGGCTTTTCACATCCGGGTTGTAGCGAAAGCGGGTTTCCACCGTTGCCGTGGCGGCCGGCACGCTGCCGTTGTGCTGCTGCGCCATCTGCATCAGCCAGTGGTAGTGCATGCCTTGCACATAACCGGCAACCGTCTCGGCGCGACGGGTCATCGCGCCATCGATCCACGCGCCGATCTCTACCGATCCGCCACGTTCAAGATCGCGCGCAAATCCGGCCGGAATTTCGAGCGCAAGCGACAGTCCGCCGCTACGCAGCCGGCGGTCCATATCGGCGTAATCAATCAGCGGCGGCTGCTCGGAAAAATAGCGTGACCCCGCAAGGTTCAGCACATAGTCGTGGCTGAGCACGCTCTGGTCACGGTCCAGCACCGCGAAACTCATGTCCTCGACATCCATGTTGATGCCGTAGCCCATCACGAACATCAGCAATACCGAGCCCAGCAACGCAAGCACGCCGCGCACCGGGTCGCGCTGCAATTCAAGGGACTCGCGCCAGATGTGGGTCGCGACGCGCCGGGCGCTGTTGCGCAGGCGAGCGCGCCAGTGCGGCCGCGCTGCAGATGCGTCGTGACCGGCGGCAGCGCCCGTGATCGCATCCGCTGACGGTGATACTGCGCTGTCATCCGCCGCCGTGGCCTCCCTCAGATAACTGATGAAGGCATCGTTCAAGGTCGCGGCCCGGCGCTTCGCAATCAGATTGGCCGGCGTGTCACTGTCCAGCACACGACCCGCATGCATCAGCGAGATGCGGTCGCAGCGTTCGGCCTCATTCATGAAATGGGTGGAAATGAAGATCGTCACCTTGTCGCGCCGCGCGAGCTCGATCATCAACTGCCAGAATTCATCGCGTGCGATCGGATCCACGCCCGAGGTCGGCTCGTCGAGAATCAGCAGCTCCGGCCGGTGCACTACCGCGACGGCCAATGACAAGCGCTGCCGCAACCCCAGCGGCAATGCCGGCGGCAACGCGTCCTGCTGTCCCGACAATCCGAAGCGGTCAATCATCTCGTCGACACGGCCGTCAACCTCTTGCGCCGGCACGTCAAACAGGCGCGCATGCAGCACCAGGTTCTGCCTTACGGTCAGCTCGCTGTACAGCGAGAACGATTGCGACATGTAGCCGACACGACGGCGTGTCGCCATGTCGCGCGGATCGAGCGGCTGGCCGAACAGCCACGCCTGCCCGTCGCTGGCCGGCAACAGGCCGGTGAGCATCTTCATCGTGGTCGACTTGCCGCAGCCATTGGAGCCAAGGAAGCCGAAAATCTCTCCGCGCCGGATACGGAAGCTCACGCTGTCGACCGCGACGAAATCGCCGAAACGCATGGTCAGGTCACGCGCCTCGATCGCCAGTCCATCCGCGTCCGTTGCAGGCGGCGGCAGCAGTTCGCCGTGGCCGTTGCGCTTTGCCTCGGGCAGCAGTGCAATGAAGGCCGCTTCGAGGTGCGCCTTGCCGGTACTTGCCAGCAGTTCTGCCGGCGTGCCGGTGGCCAGCACACCGCCGCCGTCCATCGCCACCAGCCAGTCGAAGCGTTCGGCCTCTTCCATGTAGGCGGTGGCCACCAGCACGCTCATGCCGGGGCGGGTAGAGCGAATGCGCTCGATCATTTCCCAGAACTGCGCGCGTGCCAGCGGATCGACGCCCGTCGTCGGCTCATCGAGAATCAGCAGATCGGGATCGTGAACCAGCGCACAGCACAGGCCGAGCTTCTGCCGCATGCCGCCGGACAGCTTGCCGGCAGGGCGCTCGAGAAATGCATGCAGGCCTGTGCTCCGCGTGAGTTGTTCGATGCGACGACGGCATTCGGCATCGCCATGCCCGAACAGGCGCGCAAAAAATTGCAGGTTTTCCTCGACAGACAAGCTGGCGTAAAGATTTTTGCCTAGCCCCTGCGGCATGTACGCAATGCGCGGACACACCGCATCGCGATGCCGGCGTCTTGCCATATCGCCGCCCAGCACGTGGACGCCGCCATGTTGTATCGCGCGCGCACCGGCAATCAGTCCGAGCAAGCTGGATTTGCCGACACCGTCTGGTCCGATCAGGCCGACAATGACGCCGGCCGGCAGATCAAGCGACACGTCGTGCAACGCGATCGTGTCGCGATAGCGCAGGCTGACCTTACTTAGTCGCACTACGGCAGATGGGGCGGCCTCAGCGTTCACAGTCCGGGCGTCGCGACCAGATGAGCGGGCCAGGCTGTCGCAGGATTCAGCTTCACCCAGGCCACGCCTGGCAGTCCGGTCTTCACTTGCGCCAAATGGCGTTGAAGGAGATCGCGATCAATTTGCGCTCGCACACGGAACATCAGCTTCTGCCGCTCGCTGGCAGTCTCCACGGTTTTCGGCGTGAACTGCGCGTTGCTGGCCACGAACGACACGGTCGCCGGGATCACATAGGTCGGCGCCGCGTCGAGCACGATACGCACCTCGGCGCCCAGTGCAACACGACCAGACACTGTTTCGGGCAAGAAGAAGGTCATGTAGACATCGGACAGGTCGAGCAGATTCAGCACCCGACCGCCGCCGGCGATCACTTCGCCTTCGCGCGCCAGCAGGTATTGCACCCGTCCGTCGCGCGGCGCCTTCAGGTCGCTGTCAGCCATGTCGACGTCGATGCGATCCAGCGTTGCCTGCGCGGCCCGCGCATTCGCCAGTGCGCCATTCACCTGCGTACGCGCCGCCGCGATCGCGGCCTGCGCCGAACGCACCTGTGCCTGCGATGCGCTGAGCGCAGCCTTGAGGTTGCGTACCCGCGCGCGGTCGTCATCCAGGGTCTGCGCCGAAAAAAATCCTTCGCGTGTCAGCTGCTCTGAACGGGCCAAACGACCGTTGGCGGCTTCGAGCTCGCTGTCGCGCTGTGTCACCAGCGCCAATGCCGACTGCAAATCGCTTTCACGCAAACTGACCTGTGCGTGCGCACCGGAAATCGCCTCACGCGCCTGCTGCAGCCGAGCCATCGCCTCGTCGCGCTGTGCCTGCAGGCTGGCGATCTCCATTCGCACAACTGTCTGCCCTGCGCTCACGAATTGACCTTCGCCAACCAGGATCTGACGAATTCTTCCAGCCTGCTTGGCGGCGACCGCGACCTCGGTGGCCTCGATACGTCCGTTACCGCTGACAAAATCATTGCCGGGCCCTTGATTGCCCCACGGATGCCAGCTTGTCAGCACGCCGATGGCAACAGCCGTCACCACGAGCATCAGCACAAACGATCTCTTGTTGAAACTCACAATTCCCCCAAGCCGCCGGTACAGGATTGTCGGGCGGACAACGCTATTTTAAGGACCCCGCACACGCTGATTTTAAAATCCGGGCGCAGCACTGGATGACCGAAGCGCAAGCGCACAGTCATCGCTGCCCGCATCACCGGACGACGGCACCGGCATGCTACATTGGTTTGCATATCTATAACAAAACTCTGACCATGAGCGCAATCCTTTACGCTGCCACGATCTTCGCCAGCGCCTTTCTGCTGTTCCTGGTTCAGCCGATTGTCTCGAAACACATCTTGCCGTGGTTCGGCGGTTCTGCATCGGTGTGGGCGACCTGCCTCGTGTTCTTCCAGACTTTGCTGTTGCTGGGCTATGCGTATGCGGATCAGGTCAGTCGCAGGCTGACGCCGCATCGACAGGTCGGCCTGCATGCGGCTCTGCTTGCGGCCAGCCTGCTGACCTTGCCGGTGCTGGCCGGCAGCGATTGGAAGCCGGAGGGCAGCGAAGATCCGGGCCTCTACATCCTGCGGCTACTGACCGCCACCGTCGGCTTGCCCTACCTGATGCTTTCGACCACCGGGCCGCTGCTACAGTCGTGGGCTGCGCAGTCCGGCGAAGGACAAGGTGTTTACCGCCTGTTCTCGCTGTCGAACCTGGCGTCTTTGCTGGCACTGCTCAGCTACCCTTTCCTGATCGAGCCATGGCTGTCGGTGGGAGTGCAATCATCAGTGTGGTCGGCGGTCTACACGGGATTTGCGGTGCTGTGCGTCGCGTCTGGTGCCGTCCTGGTGCGCAAGATCGGCGCGCAAACTTCGTTGACACCGGCAGCTCGTGCGAGCGTGGCTGGCGCGCTGCCGATGCGCCGGCTGGCGCTGTGGGTGGCACTGTCTGCCATGGGATCATGGCTGCTGCTCGCCGTGACGAATCACATCACGCAGAACATCGCCGGCATTCCGTTTCTGTGGATCCTGCCGCTGACGCTCTACCTGCTGAGCTTTGTGCTCTGCTTCGAGAGCGATCGCTGGTACAGGCGCGCGCTGTTCCTGCCACTGCTGTTGGCCACCTTCGCTGCCGCGGCCTATGGCCTGAATCAATCGGCTGTCAGCCTGAACATCAAGCTGGCGATTCCGCTGTATTGCGCAGCCCTGTTCATTGGCTGCATGGTGCTGCATGGCGAACTGTCGTCGCTGCGACCTTCAACGAAGTATCTGACCCGGTTCTATCTGGCGGTGTCGCTGGGTGGTGCGCTCGGCGGCATTCTGGTCGGGCTGGTCGCGCCGCGCGTGCTGCCATCGTTCTACGAATTGGGCGTCGGTTTCGTGGTGACGGGGCTGCTGGTGGCCGTGCAGGTCCGGCAACGCCGTCTGTTGCTGCTGGCAGCGATCATGGGTTCGGTCGGGTTTGCCACAATGCTGGTGATGCAGGTGCGAAATGACCTGAGGTCGACGCGCCTGCTCGAGCGCAATTTCTACGGACGTTTGCTGGTCAGAGAGCTGCATGCGCCCAACGGAGTAACCGTGCGGCGACTACTGCACGGTGCGATCCTGCACGGGGAGGAATACCTGAATGGCAGTTTCCGAGGACAGCCGACCACCTATTACGGAGCGAGTTCAGGCGTGGGCCGGGCACTTGCGGCCAGCGCCGGCAAAGCAGGCCGTGTCGTCGGCATCGTCGGGCTCGGTACCGGCACCTTGGCAGCGTATGGCCAGAAGGGAGACCACTTCCGCTTCTACGATATTGATCCGGCCGTCATCAGGGTCGCGCAACAGGAATTCGGTTACCTGCGCAGCAGCAAGGCACGTATCGACATCGTGCTCGGCGATGCCAGGCTCAGCCTGGAAAAAGAAGCGCCCAATGACTTCGATGTGCTGGCCATCGACGCCTTCTCTGGTGACTCGATCCCGGTCCACCTGATAACGCGCGAGGCCATGGCGATCTACCGCCGGCACATGAAGGATGACGGAATCATCGCCTTTCATGTCTCCAACCGCTTCCTCGCGCTGGCACCTGTCGTGGCCAGACTGGCGGAAGATCAGGGCATGTCCATGGTGGTCATCAACGACATGCAAGCTGCCAAGCCACTGGCGGCGTCGGAGTGGGTGCTGGTTGCGCGCAGCAAAGCGTTGCTGATGCAGCCGGGCATCGTCGAAGCCGCTCAGCCTGCGCAAATGATTCCGGGACTCGAGGTCTGGACGGATGATGCCAATAATTTGTTCAGGATCCTGAAATGATCAGGCAGCGTCGCCGGCGACGCACACACGATCCCGGCCTAGATGCTTGGCCTGATACAAGGCGACATCCGCGGCAGCGATCAGGTCGTCGATGCCCGTCATGCCGTCGGTGAATTTCGCGATGCCGATACTGACCCGGTAGCTGATTTCGCACTCGCCGGCATTGACCCGCTGCACGTCGATCCCGGCACGTATTCGCTGCGCAATGCGAACCGCCATTGGCACATCGGTCGACGGCAACAGCACCGCAAATTCCTCGCCACCGAGGCGCGCCACGACATCAATAGAGCGAACGCTGGCCAGCATCGTCGTGGCAAGGTTACGCAATACCTGATCGCCCACGGGATGGCCATAGGTGTCATTGATCCGTTTGAAATGATCAATGTCGAGCATTAGCAGCGTGATATCGCGCGGCTTGATCGCATGGCGTTTCAGCTCCAGTTCCGCTGCCTCATACAGCGCCCGCCGATTGGCAAGGCCCGTCAGCTGATCGGACTTGGCCGCTCTCATGAGCGAATCGATGGTGTCGCGATGGTCGCCGGTGTCACGCAGTAACAATACATAGCCGTCGCTGCGCAGACCGGGTTCCGTGCAAAACAGAATGGACTGCCCCCAGAATGGCTCGGTACCAGCACGACGCAGCTTACCTTCGGCATGGCTGATGCCCGTCAGCCTGGCTTCGGCCAAGCGATCATTCATCCAGTCCGGCGTGATCGCATCGGGCGCGAACAGTTGCGCATAGGACTGCCCGATCATCTCGGCAGCCGTGAAGCCGGTCAGCCTCTGCATGGCTTCATTCCACGAGGCCACCCGGCCGTCGGCAGCAAGGAACACCTGAGCATGCGGTGTCGCGGCTACCATGGCGGCGTTCAGCCGCGCCTCCTGTTTGCCGAGCAGCCACTCGTACTTGATGTCCTCGGAGATGTCGGCAATCGTCGTGATCACGGCATCCGGGCCCACCTTCACCAGCGTTAACGACAGACAGATCGCGTCAGCCTGTCCGCCCTTACCGGGGTGCAGCATGATCCGGAAACCCGACAGCAAACTGCCGTTCTGCTCCGGCGCGGCATCGAGAATGGAACGCAACTCGGGGACTAGCGGGTCCAGCGTCACCCACAGGTTGGCGAGAAAATCGCCAGGAGAGGCCAGCGGCATCAACAATTGAACGGCGACTGGATTGAGCAGGACCACGCGCCCTGCCATGTCGGTCTGCACCACGCCGACCGAGGCGTGATACAGGTATTCCCTCAGATGTTCGGCGCTCGGCGAGTCGCTGGCGATCATTCGTTATTTTTTTGCTGTCGCTGCACAAGCATATAACGGACCGGCGATGTCGGGTCGGACAGCAGACGCAGTTTGACGGGATTCAGTTGTGACCTGAAGGCGATCACATAGTCGAGAGTGACATCCAGCACGTCGCTACGCGACAAGGCGTCATTGAAGCGCCCGGCCACGAGACTGTTGTTCATGCACCTGCCGATCTCTTCGAAAAAGTGCCGACCGATCACCTGGTCACGGTCGAAGCCGGCCATCTTTGCTTCGACAGCACTGTAGCGGCTCACCTTGCCGTCGGCTTCCAGGCCGATGACGCCGTACGACAATCTGTCGAGTTCGGCGTCGCTCGCTCGATCGAGCATGGCATGCAAATTTTCAGCAACCCAATCCATGGCAGCGCCTTTTCTCGTTCAGCGATCCGGGCAAAATGCATCACGCCCGGATCCCTGACCGGGCACCCGTCTGATGTCCGCTTGGGAGACGAGGCTGCCCCTGAGTATAAGCTGCCGCGCCTGAGCGGATTGTTGAAAGTAATTTATGTTATTTTTTGTATAACAACTTCAATAATCATTCATCGGCATACGCGCGTCAGCAACACATCTTCCGTGCTGCCGGCCTTCACTGCGACCAGCCGCAACGGTGTATCCATCGAACTGATGACGGCGCCGCCAGCATCGGCTGCCGCGTAGCGAATCACCTGCTCAGCACCAATCTTCCGGTTCGCGCAGTCGACCGTGGTGAGCATTTTCTCGGACGCGTAATCCTGACCCTCCAGCGTCGTCATCGGCGTCGCAAAATTCGTCAGCGTCCAGATTTTCAGACGGCTGCCCTCCTGGCTCACGGCTTGCGGGTCGAGCAGCTCGTCGACATTGCCACCGCGCTGATAAGAGAGCCATTCGGCGTGGGCCGACACGCTCGCGGCGATGGCCAGCATCAGGAACATTTTTTTCATTGCTTCATCCGGTTCAGTTCAGTTTGCGCGGCTTGCCGAAATTGCCTTCTTTCGGATACAGGAAGGTCGTCTTGCTCGGCCCCATGCCAACGATCTGTACGACCGCCCCCTTCTCGCCAGCCGAGCCGTCATAGTGCACGGCACCGCCCTTGTGGAACATGTAGCTGCCGGTGGCCAGTGCTTCGGTTGCCTGCGGGTCCCAGCTGTCGTCGGTACCTGCATTCCAGGTACCCTCGACCACGATCACGTGACGATCTTCTGCATGGAAGTGCGGCGAGCTCATCACGCCCGGCGGAAAGTAAGCGCGGATCACGTACATGCCCGGCTTCGACAGGTCACCGTAGACGACGGCGATCTTGGCGCCGCCGCCGGCATCTTTCCAGACCAGCTTCTCCGGCGGAACAATCAGGAAATCGGCTTCGCTGGGCGCCGAAAAACTCGGCGACATCGCCAGCACCGAGGCCAGTCCGAATGCCGCCAGCACGCCGCGATATGGTTTGAACATAAGTCCCCCTTTTGGAATTTGAACCGCCATGCGGAAAAGTTCGCCGAAAATAACACAGGGCTCGTGCGATGGAAATTCAAAATCCGGGAGCGATATAAAAAATATTCGCTATCTCCCGGCTCGCAGCGCGGCCGCATTGGCGCACTGCCCGGGTCACCACCCAGACCCTCCGGCGCGCTCACCAGCGTGCATAATGCGGCGACCACTGACAATCATCGAAAAGCAAAGGGAGACAGATGAAACTGGTACGTTACGGCCGCCCCGGCCACGAAAAGCCCGGAATGATCGATGCCGAAGGCAAGCTGCGCGACCTGTCGGCGATCATTGATGACATCACCCCCGCAGCGCTGTCCGACAAGGCTCTGGCCAAGCTGGCCAAGGTCAAGCCGGCCAAGCTGCCCGCGGTGCGTGGCAAGCCGCGTTACGGCGTGCCGGTCGACGGTATCGGCAAGTTCATCGCGATTGGCCTGAATTACTCGGACCATGCGGCCGAATCGAACATGCCTATCCCGAAAGAGCCGATCATGTTCATGAAGGCGATCAGCTGCCTGAACGGACCGAACGACGACGTGATGCTCCCCAAGGACGCGACCAAAGGCGACTGGGAAGTCGAGCTCGGCGTGGTCATCGGCACCAAGGCGCAACATGTCAGCGAGCGCCAGGCGCTTGAGCATGTGGCAGGCTACTGCGTCGTGAATGACGTATCTGAGCGTGCTTTCCAGCTGGAGCGCGGAGGCACCTGGGACAAGGGCAAGGGCTGCGACACTTTCGGTCCGGTCGGCCCGTGGCTGGTCACGCGCGACGAAGTACCGAATCCGCAGCGGCTCGGCATGTGGCTGGATGTGAACGGCGAGCGCTGCCAGACCGGCAATACCAAGACGATGATTTTCTCGGTCGCGAAGATCGTCAGCTACGTCAGCAAGTTCATGACGCTGATGCCGGGCGACGTTATCTGCACCGGCACGCCGCCGGGCGTTGGCATGGGCATGAAGCCGCCGCGCTTCCTGGCGCCTGGCGATGAAATGCATCTGGGCATTGAAGGACTCGGCGAGCAGCGGCAAAAGGTCATCAAATACCGCAAGGGCTGACCCCGGCTCACCCACGTTCGAACCCGGCCTGGTGTCAGGCCGGGCACCGCCGGCTGCAGCGGCCGTCGACGACTGAGTGGAACCCGGTCGTACGATGGGCCACCTAGGTAAGTTCGTACCTTACCCAGGAGTTAATCGTGTCCATCCCACGTACCGCCAAAAGGCCTTTTGACAGCTTCCTCTCAGACAAGCAACGCACTAGCCGATCGAAAAATCAGGCAGAACTGGACCAGGCCAATGACGAAGCACTGCAGCAAGCGCTGAGTGCAAGCCTGGCACACAATGATGAAGGACTGACTCCGGCGCAACGCCTGGCCCGCGATGGGGCGCTGACACGGGAACAGCTGTCTGCCCTTCAGTCAGGCAACCCGGCATCTATTCGGAAAGCCAATGATGAAGCGCTGGAGTTGGGCATAGCCTACAGTCTTGCATCGACCACCTCAGCAAAGACAACCCCGCGTACCCGAGTACCGGAAAATGAGATCGTCAAACAGCGCTCACTGATCGAGAAGCTCAAGGATGTACTGCAGAAGAAAGGCTATGACATTCACCCCAACAAGGGGGACCAGCACAATTGCCTGATCATTTCAATGCTGCAGCACGTGACCGGCGATTATCACGGCGAGCACACAGAGAAGGCTAGGCACTACAAGAAACTGCTGGTGGAGAAAAGCGGCGGAACCGAGAAAACCAGCAACGCGCTGCACTCGGATGACCCGCTCACTCGCTGGCTGATCGAGACAATCAATCGCGATTATTTCGGCGAGGCGAAAGACAAATACGTGAAATTCAAGTTCGTTTCTGCCGATCTCAACGGAGAGCCGGCGGTAAGGACCATAGGCGAAGGCAAGCGCGTCGGCGGCATCGTTGACCTGGCAGGCCATTTCGAGGCCTACACTGGACGCTTGGCAGACTGACGCCGGATAACCGGCCAGGCCTCAGCCGTTCAGCCGCCCAGATAAGCCTGCACTACCCGCTCATCCTGCAGCAAACTCGCGGCCGTATCCTGCAACACGATACGGCCGCTTTCCATTACATAGCCGCGCGTCGCAATTGACAGTGCCTGCCTGACGTTCTGTTCAACCAGCAGGATGGTCACGCCCTGCTGCGCAACGGTGCGGACAACCTCGAAAATGCGCTCGACCATGATGGGCGCGAGGCCCATCGAAGGCTCGTCAAGCAATAACAGCTTCGGCCGCCCCATCAGCGCGCGCGCCATCGCCAGCATCTGCTGCTCGCCGCCTGATAGGGTGCCGGCCAGCTGTGCCTGACGCTCCTTCAGCCGCGGGAAGCTTGTGAACCAGTGATCGATGTCGGCTTCGATACCGTCGATATCGCTGCGCGCATAGGCCCCCATCTGCAGGTTTTCACGAATCGTCATCCGGGTAAACACGCCGCGCCCTTCCGGCACCATCGCCAGCCCGCGTGCCGGCAGCACATGCGCAGGCAACGTGTCGATGGCAGCTGCCGCGAAACGTATCGTTCCGCCAACGCGCGCCGCTGGCAGTGTGCGCGTGATGGCCTTCAGCGTGGTCGTCTTTCCGGCGCCGTTGGCACCGATCAGGGTGACCAGTTCGCCGACGCCTACATCAAACGAAATATCCTTGACCGCCTCGATGCCCCCGAATGCGACCGACAGGCCGCTCACCTCGAGCAACTTGTCTGCTGCTGCACTCATGCGGCCTCCCCGCCCAGATAGGCAGCGATGACGGCCGGGTTGGCCTGCACTTCGGCGGGCGTACCATCGGCGATCACCTTGCCATAGTCAAGCACGGTAATGCGATCGCACAGCCCCATCACCAGCTTCACATCGTGCTCGATCAGCAGGATAGTGATGCCCGACTCGCGTATCCGGTGCAACAGACCCTGCAGGCTTTCCTTTTCGGTCGCATTCATCCCGGCTGCCGGCTCGTCCAGCGCCAGCAGCAGCGGCTCGGTCGCCAGCGCACGGGCAATCTCGACACGACGCTGGTCGCCATAGGACAGGTGACGTGCCGTGCGATGCGCAAGCTGCGGGATACCGACAAATTCAAGCAGTGCCATCGCCTTCTGCTCAATCGCTCGCTCCTCATCACGCGCGGCACGGTGACGCAGCACCGCCCCGAACACGCCCTGACGGGTACGCACATGGCGACCGACCATCACGTTCTCCAGCGTGCTCATCTCGCCGAACAGCCGGATATTTTGAAAGGTCCGCGCAATACCGGCTTGCGCTACCGTGTGCGGCGCACTCGGCGAATACGGAAGGCCGCTCAGAGAGAAACTGCCGCCATCGGGCTGATACATGCCGGTAATAACGTTGAAGCAAGTCGTCTTGCCGGCGCCATTCGGCCCGATCAGGCCGTGAATGTGTCCGCGCTGAACCGAGAGATTCACGTCGGCCAGCGCCTGCAGACCGCCGAAGCGCTTGCCGGCGCGCTGCACGTCAAGAAGGATCTCGCTCATGCAGCGCCTCCTTGACTGCTTGCCTGCATCCTGTCTTCGCGGCGCGGCGACGGCCACAGGCCGGCCGGGCGCGCGAGCATGATCAGCACCAGCGCCAGGCCATACAACAATTGCCGCAACACCTCAGCTTCGATCCAGACATGATCGAACAAGGCCATCTGCACCGGCTCAACGGTGTGCCTCAACACTTCAGGCAGAGCGGCCAGCAGCACCGCACCGAGCACGACGCCCGGAATGTGGCCTATGCCACCCAGCACGACCATCGCGAGGACCGCGATCGATTCTGTCAGCGTGAACGATTCCGGCGAGATGAAGCCTTGGTAAGCACCAAACATCGCGCCGGCCACACCGCCGAAGGTGGCGCCCATCGCGAACGCCAGCAGCTTCATGTTGCGCACGTTGATGCCCATGGCCTTCGCCGCCAGTTCGTCTTCACGAATGGCGATCCACGCGCGCCCCAGACGCGAATGCTGAAGGCGCGCGGAAATGAAGACTGTCGCGACACACAGCACGAGGAAAAGAAAATAGTAAGCCGTGACCGATGGCATCGACAGGCTGCCAATGCTGACCATGCCACCGCTGCCTGCTTCACCAGCCAGTGACACGCCACCAATGCGGACCGGATCGATCAGGTTGATACCCTGCGGCCCGTTGGTGATGTTGACGGGGCCGTTCAGGTTGTTCATGAAAATGCGGATGATCTCGCCAAACCCGAGCGTGACAATCGCCAGATAATCGCCACGCAGCTTCAGCGTCGGCGCGCCCAGCAGCGCACCGGAAATGCCGGCCACCAGCGCCGCGATCGGCACGATCAGCCATACCGACAAGTGGATGCCGTTCGCAGCCACCACCGGCCCGGCCACATGCATCAGCCATTCGCCGGCTGCCGGATATTCCATTTGCAGAGACTCGATCACGACCGCAAATTGCGGCGATGCGAGCAGTCCGGCAAGGTAAGCACCGATGGCAAAGAACGCGATATAGCCGAGATCGAGCAGTCCGGCAAAGCCGACCACCACATTCAAGCCCAGCGCCAGCATGATGTAGAGCAGCGCAATGTCGGCGATGCGCACCCATGAATTGCCGAATTGGGTGGCGACGAAAGGAAACACCAGCACCAGCGAGGCCAGTAAAACCCATTTGATGCGCGAAGCCGTATCGGCCGGACTAAAGCTCATCGTCGCACGCTCAGGAACGGTCGGCGACACGCTCGCCCATCAGGCCGGACGGCCGTAGCGTCAGCACCAGAATCAGCACGACGAACGCGAAAATGTCCTGGTAATGGCTGCCGAGCACACCAGCGGTCAGATCGCCGATATAGCCAGCACCCAGACTCTCTATCAGTCCCAGCAATATGCCGCCCAGCATGGCGCCGTAGATATTGCCGATGCCGCCAAGGACGGCGGCGGAGAATGCCTTCAGTCCCGGCACGAAACCCATCGCAAACTGCGCCGACGCATAGTTGGCCGCCCACATCACACCGGCCACCGCCGCCAGCGCCGCACCGATTGCAAAGGTGAACACGATCACACGGTTCGCATCCACGCCCATCAGCGCCGCTACGCGCGGATTCTCGGCGACTGCGCGCATCGCCCGGCCCAGGCGCGTGCGCTCGACCAACAGTGCGAGGGCGACCATCGCGGACGCTGCCAGTACCAGCAGCAGGATCTGAGTAGATGTAATGAGGCCGCCGAACAGGTGCAGCGGCTCCGTAGGCAGCACCTGCGGAAATGGCAGCGGATTACGACCCCAGATCATCATCGCCAGCGTCTGAAGCAGGATGGAAATGCCGATGGCGGTAATTAGCGGCGCCAGTCTGGGCGCATGCCGCAATCGGCGATAAGCAACGCGCTCGATCAACACGCTGATGACAACGCAAATGGGTATGGCACCGCCAATCGCAATCGCCAGCTGCAACAAAGCGGGCATCTGCGGACTGGTCTTTTGCAGCAGCTCCAGCAAGGTCAGGCCGACCATCGCGCCAATCATCAGCACGTCGCCATGGGCGAAATTGATCAGGTTCAGCACGCCATAGACCATGGTGTAACCAAGGGCGACCAATGCATACATGCTGCCCAGCACGAGGCCATTGATCAGCTGCTGAACGAAGATATCCATCGCTTACGCGTCCGACCGCGCCGTCAGGCCCTTCGGCAGCGGGAAGGTCACGTTTTCTTCGGCGCCATCAAGCTCGCGTACCCTGGCCGGACTGAGTATATTCAAGCGGTCGATGACCTGACGCACGAGCACCTCGGGCGCGGAAGCACCTGCGGTGACGCCGATCCGTGACTTGCCTTCGACCCAGGCCGGATTGATCTGGTCGGCATTGTCGACCATGTAGGCCTCGACACCGTTCTTTTCTGCGACTTCGCGCAAGCGATTCGAATTCGAACTGCTCGGGCTACCTACCACGATCACCAGCTGGACTTGCGGCGCCATAAACTTGACGGCCTGCTGCCGATTGGTTGTCGCGTAACAGATATCGCCCTTCTTCGGTTCGGCAATTTCAGGGAATCGGCGCTTCAGCGCATCGATGATCCCCGCAGTGTCGTCGACCGACAGCGTAGTCTGCGACACGAAGGCCAGCCTCCCCGGATCGCTGACTGCCAGCGCATCGACATCACCGATCGTCTCGACCAGATGTATTCCGCCATCAGCCTGCCCAAGCGTTCCTTCAACCTCGGGGTGCCCCTTGTGGCCAATCATGATGATTTCGCGACCCTCGCTGCGCATCTTTGCGACTTCTACATGGACCTTCGTCACCAGCGGGCAAGTGGCGTCGAAGACCTGCAATCCACGTTGCTCAGCTTCGGCCTTCACTGCACGCGATACACCATGCGCAGAAAAAATCAGATGACTGCCGGCCGGTACGTCAGCCAGGTCCTCGATGAAAATGGCCCCCTTCGCGCGCAAGTCATCGACGACATACTTGTTGTGCACAATTTCATGGCGCACGTAGATCGGCGCGCCGAATTGAGCCAGCGCTCGCTCGACAATCTCGATCGCGCGGTCGACACCGGCACAGAACCCGCGCGGTTGCGCAAGAAGGATTTCATTCTGGCTGTCCAAGATCGCGCGCTCCGTCAAAGAATACCGATGATCCGCACTTCAAACTTCACAGGCTGACCCGCGAGTGGATGATTGAAGTCGAATAGTGCGTCGTCATTTCTCAGCTCGAGCAAGACGCCGGCAAAGCGGCCACCTCCCGGAGCATTGAAATCCACCACGTCGCCGACCGCATAGTCCTCATCCGCATCGGAGTTATCACGGAGCGTCGCCAGCGACACACGCTGCAGCAGCTCGGGATTGCGCGGCCCGAATGCTTCGCCGGGTGCGAGCTCGAAAATCTGATGGGTGCCTTCAGACAAACCCAGCAGCCGCGATTCAAGCGCGGGTACCAACTGGCCCGAACCGAGTTGCAGCGTCGCCGGGTTGTCATTGAAGGTGGTCACAATGTCCCGACCGTCCTGCGACGATAGCCGGTAATGGAGGGTCAGGAAGGCCCCTTCGGTGACAACGGGTTGTGGCGAATTCGACATAAATCTGCAGTCTGGAGATGAGCGCGCTATTGTAAGCCAGCCTGAACGGCGAGTTGCACCTTGGCTTCGATGAGGTCGGCTAGATTAACGGTCCCCTCGCTACCGGAACCGCCATGCGTATCGCTGACCTGCCTTGCGAGCTGAGACCACGCGAGCGCCTGCTTGCCATGGGCGCTTCCACACTGGGCGACGCTGAGCTGCTGGCGATTCTGCTACGCACCGGCACGAGCGGGATGAGTGCGGTTGAACTTGGAAGCGTCCTGTTGGCGCGCTTCGGCTCAATCGCACGGCTGCTGGCAGCCACACCCGAAGAGCTGGAAGGTATCCGTGGGCTAGGCGATGCGAAGCGCGCCGAGCTGCTCGCCATAAACGAGTTGCAAAGGCGTGCGCTTGAACACCTGTTACAAGAGCGCCCGGTATTGACCTCGGCCAGTACGGTTTCATGCTTTTTGCGGCACCGCTTCAACGGCCTTCAGCAAGAACATTTCCTCGGCTTGTTCACCGATGTACGCCATCAACTGATCGCCTGCGAAGAACTGGCGACCGGAACACTGGACCGCGTATGCATCTACCCGCGCGAAATCGTTCGCCTGGCGCTGAAACACAATGCGGCAGCGGTGGTCTTCGCACACAATCATCCCGGCGGACGCGCCGAACCGAGCGAAGACGACAAGGTGCTCACACGCAAACTTCGGCAGGTAATGTCCTGTATCGAAGTTGATCTGCTCGACCACCTGATCGTCACACCAACCGAAACATGGTCATTTCGGGAGCACGGACTGTGCTGAAGCGCCAAACCCTCGCAATGGCGCGAAGGATTGTTAAATTTTGAGTAAAATATCAAGACACAATTATTTTATGCAAGTCATTGAATCTTCGTGTTTTTTTCGGTACACTCTCGTTTTTTCCAAATTCGGAAATTTTCAAGGAGTCTGCTGTGGCACGTGAATGCGAAGTAACCGGGAAAAAGCCGATGGTCGGCAACA
>JACCDQ011661075.1_pt1 | contig 18473 bp, 20 predicted proteins | sample 7446031 | NCBI WGS metagenome assembly JACCDQ01 (sample SAMN15323442, study PRJNA562643) | freshwater metagenome | isolation source: river surface water | place: USA:Blue River Watershed | collected 2017-08-17
AGGATGTTGAGACATAGGCATTGTAACCAGTCGATCCGGAATAGAATTGCTGTGCGTTTGTACGATAGATACCAACGCGATCAGAAGCGTTTCCGACTACGATTCCTTGAGTGTTTGCTGAAACCGATGCCGATACAGCGTAGTTATTACCACTCACAAGAACGTTAGCTTGTCCGACAAATGTGCCGGCAACTGGATTGATTGTGATTGTATTTGACAACGACGAAAATGCTACAACCGAACCATAGATCGATGCGTTTGTCGTGTGCACAGCATTTGCGCCAAGCAATACACCACTTGTTGTCGATACTGTTAACGTTTCAAGGTGCTGTGATACCGTCGATTTTAATGGAAGCTGTGTTGAGTTATTCATGAACAACATGCTGTTCGCAGTGTAGATGACCGTGTTGCCATCAAGAGTGTAACCGAAGCCACCATCGTTATTGACAAACGTAACGACGTCGGTTTGAGTAGCCAATTCAGTTACTTTTGCTTCGCCATCTTTACCGGTTGACGAAACCAATTTAAGGATGTCACCGATCTTGAATTGTGATCCACCGTTTGTAATTTCAATCGTCGTCAGCGAACCAATTACTGTGGGAGCATCAGTCAAGTCTCCGCCTTCATCAGTGATCACATCACCAGTATGAAACTCTCCATCGATGTCAGACAGATAGACCAAGTCAATGATCTTTGAAGAGACACGCTTAGTGATTACGTTTTCAACAATACCTGAAGCATTGAAGCGATCGGAATAAACACGCTTACCCAGAAAAGATGGAGTTCTATCAGAGTGAGTTACTTCAACATAACGTGGAACAACCCACTTGGAGTCAGATGGCTTAAGCACATCTTGTCCAGGATAGTACACATCGACTTTCTCACCGAAAAGAAGTTGCATCAAGAGTCTTAGCGACTGATCACTACCTTTTGAACGGTATTCATCGATGATATGTTTGATCAAAAAGCGAGTATCGGTTGAACTAAGATACGGAAAATCGGCAAGGTATTTCTTCTTGAAGAAGATCACAAACTCGTCAAGCGTCTCATCAATATCGCTGTATTCGCTCAATCTACGGTTGACATGATGAGAATACTTGCCATTCGTTTCAAGGAACTCGTAGTAAGCCGTAAGGAATGCAACCATCGATTCCCCGTCTTCACGATAGATGTCGGGGAATTGGTTCTCGATGAACTGTGATATTTGTTTTCTGATATCGGTCATTGCTTCAACGTCGTTACTTTGATGTCATTTGTGCGAACCGTAAGGATTCGAGTCTTTGGTGCAAGGATGTCGCTTGTATCAGTCACTGCGTACATTTTGATCTTTCCACCAGTGTAGCCATCAACGATAAGATTCGTGATAACAACTTCACCTGTGTCGTAATCAACAGTTCCAATTGAACGCTTCAGGTACATGATCTTGCCAGTCGTGCTGACGTTGATGATGTTGAGAGTTCCAGTAGCATCGTCTTGAATGTAGGCAGGAACACCATTGTAAGTGAACAACGAACTCGTCAATGCTGGACGAAGACGGCTTACCTTTTCAAGTTGAAGCAATGGAATGAATGGATGGTTTGGAACAGTCGATTGAACTGCACGAAGAGCTTGGTCAGCATTTGGCTTTAAAGCATTTTCGAAAGTGAAGTTTAGACTGGTTGATACTCCAACCTTTGGAGCAACCTCGATGATTGCACGGATGAGAGTATCGTTTGAAACCACTGATGCATCAGCATTGTCAATAGCCGCAACCAACTTGGAATACTTCATCGACGATTTGAAGCGTTCAAGGTTGTTCGATGAATATGCAAGAATCGAATCGTATACTGCCGAACGAACATCTGCTTCTGTTTTTGTCGTTTCAGTTGTATCGAATCCAACAATTGAATCAACTTCGATGTACATGTATTCCGCTGCACGAATCAAAGGCTCAATCGAAATTGGCGAACGATCATTCAAGAACGTGCGATACTTGTTCGAGTCATTCAGAGTCAGAGTACGACCTTCTTCTTGCTGAATCGTGACAACAACCTTACCGTATTGTGGAGGATCAGCACGATCTCCACCGTAAGCAAGAACCGATTTGATCTCGGGAAAGTTGTTCTTCAGAAGAATCTCATAGTCGCTTTCAGTAACAGCTCGGTCTTGAACCTGAATTGCTTTCGGTGCAAAGAACTTGATTGATTCAAGTGATTCACGTTCTGCTCCACCAGTTGAAGATGATGCAAGTGTTACGGTTGCAGGATAGCCATTGATGTTATAGGCAGCGGCAAAACTTGTGATACCATTTGCTTCTTCACCGGAACATACACGATACTCGATGACTACGACGTTACCTGCGACCGGTTGGTTGCCGAATGCATTGCCACCAAACTTGATTTCGTACTTCTCAGATTCTGCTGGCTGAATATAGTAGACAGGATCAGTTGCAGCGATACCGAAGATCGAAGTCTTTTTGGTGTAGTCTACGCTTGTTGTGTCAACAGTGTTATCACGAACTGTAACAGAAATGCTGCCAGTATCAACATTTGTGTTTGACAAAATGAATCGTTGTGATGTATCACCCGTCACCAAGAAACTCTCGGTGATGTATTGCCCTTCGTAAATGTTCAATCCGTAGTACACGTAGGTGCTGCCATACGGGAAGATTGTAACGGTCTCGGTGTTGTAGAAGTTGAATGTTTTGCTTCCACAGACTGCTTTGAATTGAGTCTTGGCCGGAATGTTGACAAATGCCGGAGTTCCCGATACGTTCAATGAAACATTAACTGCTGCTTGTGCAGACGATCTTGAACGTGGTAGGTAGTTCAATTCTTTTGCATGAGAGACGATCGATTCACGCATTTGAGCTGAATCAAGGAACATCTCGCTGAATGCCATGTTTGTGTAGAAGTTATTCTGAAACGTATTGTAAGCCAACACATCGAGCATTACACTCATGTTCGATCCTTCAAAGTCATAGTCTTTGAAGCGGTCCTGGCCTTTTAGAAAGCTCTTCAGGTTGTTCTTGATCTGAAGAAAGTCTAATTCAGTGATAGGTGTATTTGATGCCATTATTTGACCCTGTCGAGTGTAACTGTGAGAGTAATTGGTTCTGCTCTATTTATTACGTTGAAGGTGATGATGATTGCAAACTTCAAGTCGTCAATAGAAGCAATGACGTCAATTCCCAATAGGTTGCAACGCGGTTCGTATGTCTTAATTGTAGATTTGATCATCTCTTTTATGACGACGATCGTATCAGGTCCAGCGTTTTCAAACAGCATGCGACGAACATCACAACCAATATTTGGTTGAAACAGTCTTTCACCTCTATTTGTAAGCACTAGGTTTTTGATCGATTCTTTGATTGACTCTTCATCAATCTTCCGAGCGAGGTCAAAGTTCACAGGGCTTTGAGTCAGATCCTTATGGAAGTCTGAATACGTTTCTGCTTTTCGTCTTGATGTTGGTGTAATAGCCATGACGTACCTCTTTTAAGTATTTATGCCCCGAACACGTTAACCGAATCAACGACTACGCCTTCGACGGTTGTTTGTGTAGCACCACCGGTAGCAACAGATTGTTGACGCTTAATCGCTTCTTGAATTGACGGATCGACGCCGGATGCAATTGGAGCTGTAATGTTTTCAGTTTCGGCTACGGGTGCACCTTTTCTGAATCCATCTTTTCTGTGAATAGCCAAAGCTGAACCATTCAGGCTTGTCCAGGTTCTGCGTTGACCAATGTCAATGTGGATGAATGAATTGTACGTACCAATTCCACCAGCACCTTCTTGACTTGCAAATTCAATGAAGCGATTACGGAAGTCATCGCTGTTTCCATGACGAGTCATATCGACGTCAAGCGCCATACCAGACATGTGCAAGCTATTTTTAGCAACACCTGACGAGGTCTTTGCCAAGTTAGCATTGTATGCTGGACTTCTGTATCCCGAGTTGATTGAGAACTTCACACCCATGCGCTTAGCAACACGGAATAGAATGATGAAGATTTCTGGCTTGACCATCTTCCATCCTGCTTCAGGTACAGGATCGTTTTGGTTGAGTACTTGAGATGAGAATTCAACATATTGATTTCCAGCAGAAGTCAACTGAGTCACCAATGCAACTTCTTCAGCAGTCGGTGGCTTAGTGATGTAACCTTTCGGATACACACCCGGAGTTGCATGTGAATTCACGTTGTCAGCCAATTGTTCTTTCACTCGAGCGATTTCAAATGGATCAGCTCTATAGCCGCCAGCATTTACACTTCCGATACGACCGATATTAGCTAAATTAGTTAAACTGATCTCCTGAATTGCGAAGTTTGTCAACATATTTTTGAATGCGTCAACAGGAGATTCCATGAAGTTCTGTACGGTCTCTACAATTTGGCACAGACGATATAGCAAATACGCAATGACATCCGGTGTCAGTTCTTCAAAGCTTCCTGCCATCTTAGCAATCATTGCTTCAAGCTTCGACTTGAGATTTGTCATGTTCAGGTCAGAAAAGAATTCCTTGACATTCATTGCTTTGTTGTGCAAGTATTTCATTGTGCTCAAGACTTGAGTCTTGATCTGACTGATTTGATTCACCAATTGTTGAACACGTTGAAGCATCATCTCCTTGACTTTATCGACAAGGTTGAATAGGATGTTTTTGATTGCATTCAATTGACCAATGACGGCTGCAACACCGTTTTTCAATTGGCTAATAAGAGATGCACCTGCAGAAACAAGTCCGGCTAATGCCTGAAGAGCACCAGTGAATAGAGAACAGAATCCGCCTGAAAGCGAATTGGCAAAGTTCTTATTGTAGTAGTGATCAAGTTGAGTGAAGTACTCAGGAACGGTAAATGCTGTTACAGGAATGCCTGTAAAAATGCTGGTGACTTGATCAAGATTGAATCCGGTTGAATCAAGAAAGTCTGCGTACTCAGATGGAGTAATAGGTGATTGCTTGATTCGTTCTGCAACATTTGGATAATCAGCGGCTATAACTTGTGAGAAGTTTCCAACTGTCAAACCAAGAGCATATGAAAGCTTTTCGACATCATACTTAAGTGCCGGATCAAATTGCAATCCGATCAGTTTGTCATATGAGTACAGTTGTGTACGCAGTTGTTCTGTCGTTAGAGCCTTCGTAGAAGCCTTTGTTGGTCCAGCATCATATGTATTACAACTCATGTTTGTATCCTTAGAATAGACTCATATTGCTTGAATCGATGATTACTCCGCCAGTGTCGTCGACCATGTCAGCCGTAATACCAGAAGATGATGTTGGTTTAGGTGTATCACTTGTGACTGCCTTTTCAATTGCATCTGGTACATCTGCAGAAATTGCAGCAATCGCAGCATCAGGTGCACTTCCTGGGCTATTCAGGTGGATTTCAGTGCCACCAACTTTTACAGCTCCACCGCCCTTAACGTTGACTGCACCACCTGCTTCGATGTATGCCGCACCTTTGCTACTGATTGATGCAGTACCACTGGTTGATGCAAGTGCAAGTTTATTTGCTGCCACAATGTCAATTGCATCGACACGAGCTGTAGCATGAATAGCTGCACCAGCAATGTCAATAGATTCGCCGGCGTTCATTGTAATATTTCCAGCAGCCTCAAGAGTTAGGTTTGCACCAGTTGAAAGTTTCATATCACCAGTTGAAACGATTGAACATACACCATCGGTAACAGTGAGTTCATACGATCCGTATTCTGCCACTTTCTTTCCAGTTGCAACTTCTTCAATCTCATTTTCACTTGAAATGTGAACCTTGCCGCCAATTGATTTGATCGTGATGTTCCCATTGCCGTCAAGAGTGACACGTGATCCACTTACGTGGTTGATGTGGATCGATTCATCACTTCCGCTTTTGCCGGTCAGTTCAATAGATGAACCACCATAGCGTGTGTGCCAAACTGATGCAGCAGTTCCACCCGGCATTGGAACACCGGGTTCATCGTAGTTTCCGCCCGTACGTCTTGTTGCTGATTGAACAAGAGCTGAAGTGTATTCAATGTTCTCGCCGTGGAATGCTGGAGGCAATGCTGGATTGCCATAATTCTGCACTGCGTCCTGCGAAGGAGCAACGTAAGGATTTTGTCCTTCAATTGCCGGCTGAGGTTCAACACCCGCAAATTGTTCAAGCAACGTTGAAGCATTGTTGACTCGAGTTTGTAGCGTTGATCCGCCGCTGCGTTCAAATAGACTATCAAATGCCGATGCTGCATCTGCTGCAGTCGTAGATGATTTGATGCCATTGTACGCTTTGGATTCCGTCGTTTGGAATTCGTACATGACAAAATCGAGTTGCTGATCAAGCGTTGCCGTGTCAGGATTTGTACCGTAACGCTGAACAAATGCTGCTGTACGAGGTCCTCTCCATTGAGCAATACCACGAGCACCTGATCCGCCACCTGCAGGATTGTAAAGACTGTCTAGGTTTGGTCCGGACTCAGCTTGAAGGTTACCAACAATACCTGCTGCTTGCTCAGGAGTGAATCCTTTGTTGATGAAGTACTGATATGCGTACTTTGCTCGGTCAGTTCCACCTGCTCCATCACCTGTAGCACCTGGAGTTCCATCAGGGAAATACGACTCTGGGTTGTAACCTGGGACAGATGAAGGTGCTGAGAATTTAGCACTATTGATCGTGCCGATAACTACCGGATGCTGTGCGTCTCTGCCATCAAGGAAGAATCCCATAACGAGATCACCATTGTCTGGAATGCTCGAGAACTTGCTGTCACGTACAACATGTGCCCATGGCAAATCTTCTGTTCGAACAGTGCCATCACTCACAGGAGGATGAAAGCCGAATGCACGAACACGAACGCGACCATTCAACGGATCAGCATTATCTTCTACATAACCCATGAACCATACAAGGTTCTCTAGTCCATTTTCACCGATCATTCTGAGCCAACTCCGCTGCGTGATAATATAAGTCTTTGTGTGTAGATGTTTTCATAGAAGCTATTCTCGATAGACTCGACTATGTATACGCCACTTCTTTCAGTGTCTCGTTCTTGAACACCATCACCTTTTGCTTGTGAGAACAAATCGAGTTCAATGATGTCACCTGCAAAAAGCTTGTTGCTGCCATAGATTTTAGCACGAACTTTGTTCTTATCGTAGTGATAAAAGTACGTCGTCTTCTTATTATACAGTTCTGGGTAGAACATATTTGGTCGGACATCAGTTCCGCCTGGAGCACCAGTTGAAGTGTAATCCTTGATGATGAAGGTCTCACGTTCTTTGTTAACACGTTCATTAACAAAGGCTGATTCATGCGGAAGAGTCAAACCTGATTCTTCATAGTCGGTAACCAAGTCATACGAAAACTTTTGAAGTGTTCCATTAATCAGGTCGACTTCATATGCAGCTTTCTTGTATGCGCCGCGATTGATGTCATCGATCGTATCATTGCGAATTCCAAAGTCGAGCTCAATGAGTTCACGCATTGCAGCTTCTTGTCTATCAGGTGAACGGTCAGTTGCATAGTTACGACGATAGATCGGAACAGTCTTTGACTTAATTCCAGCTGCAGAAGCAAGTCTTGGATCGACACCAGTCGTATAACTTACGCCACCCTTGCCATAGAATTCAGACATGTACTCATTCGTTGCAAAAAAGAACTTTTCTCGTGTCTCAAAGAATCTAAACGATTGACTTTTGCTATTTTGTGAATATGCTTTACGAGCAAAGAAGTGCATCGTCTGTTCAGGTGTCATACGTGGAACAACAAAGTATTGTTGACCAGTTGTTGTTTCGATGACGATCTCTTTTGGCTTCAGTCCAGCTTGTTGAATCGGTTCGCTGTAATAATCGACGTATGCAGTATTGACAAAGTCGCTAATCAGTGATCTACCAGTTGCAGGATCATTCTTGAATACCTTTGCAACACGATTGTTTTCCGAGAACAATTTTGAGACAGAAACGAAATTGATGGTGTACTTTACAATTGCTTGTGAACCCTGTTTTGCATAGGACACATCGGTGATCGAGTACAGGAAGAATTGTTCGGTACGCGACTCATCATAGAAGTCAGAGTAAGTGATCTCGATAAACTCTTCTGACTTCAATGGAAAGGTGTTGATCATGTCATTGCTGTCATAGACAACCGCCGATCCACGTACTGCACCTGACGACATTGATTCGACAATGTTGAACGTGTGAATGAGCATTCGAATGTCTGCTTCATTCGACTTATCGCTCTTGATGATCTTGAAAGACTCAAGCGTATAGTGCCCAGACTGTTTTAGCTCACTCATTGATCACCTTTCGCAGGTCTCTTTCAACCTGCTTAGCATATGCTGCGTTGATCAAATAGATTGCTCGCTTGTCTTCATTTGCAATCAGTTCTGCATCGTATACTCTAACAACATTCCATTCAGGAGCGATTAAGCCACCATAAAGGTATGTGTCATAAGTGACGCGAACGGTTGGATCAGCAATGTTTTCGACGTAAGCAACGTTTGTTCTGATTTGAGTGCTATTTAGGAACACCTCGATATTACGTTGAATCGAGTGTTCACCAAAGCCTGGAGTGGTGATGTCAATAGCATTTTCACTGATTGAATTCGATGCACTCGATGCAAGTTTGATGTTGTCAGAATCGACTCGAATTACATAGTAGGTAGTGCCGCTTGAAAGAGGTGAAGCCGTAACAACACCTGAAGTGAATATCACTGGATCGGTTGTGGCATAACCATGTGCCGGAATGTTGATACTATCGGATGTAGCACTCACTGCTGTATTTGCGAATGAAACCGCATCGCGTGAATACTTCTTGATTACGCTTGACTCAAGTTCTTCGTTTGAAAGAGGCCATTGCGAATATGGGTCCATGATGCTATTGGCAAGGTATATCATCCAGACAAGATTCTGGTCACCGTAGTAATAGAACGCAACATCTTCCGGACGATCACCTTCTGAAATGGTGTAAGGAAGAAATGCGTATGGATCGTTCAAGAGACTTTCAACAACTTTTACTCGTCTTGTGATGTCCAAGACTGTTCGATTGTTGTATGTCGTTGTTGGGAAGTACTTAAAGTAGCGTGACATTACAGAATGCCTCCAGCGCTTGAACCGTCAGACTCTTCATAGTCTTCACGAGTATGGATTGTCGATTCAGTTAGACCGATTTGCAGGTTGATCATGACAGGTTTAGCACCATTCTCACCAGCGTAAAGAGCATTGCCACTTTGGCCAGAGTAGTCGATGTTCAGTTGGTTAATCATACATGTCTTGAAGTAGTAATAGTACGATTGATCGAGGCCGACAAAGAAAATGTCAACCATCTTTGGGTAACGGAGCAATGAACGATCAAGTGATGTTCCTGTGTTAGTGACAGGTGACGTATAGCTTGGGAGTGTTGCTTTTCTGAATTCGTTGATGATAGTCTTTAGTGTCTTGCTTTCTTCTGCGCTCTTAGGTGATAGAGTCCAGTCAAACTGATGAGTCTTCAAACCAACGCCGGTAAACATGACGGTTGTGTGAGGGTTGATCATTGTGCCGGATGCTGCTGAAAGAGCTTGGCCGACAGGCTGACTTGCTGCACCGCTGATGAGTCCACCTAGAACACCCGATCCACCAAATGCTTTAGTGGCAACACCACCCGCAGCTGCAAGAAGACCGCTGTTGACAAAGAATGCAGCAGCTGCTGTAGGGTCTGATGATACTGACGAGAAGTCTGTATTAGCAAGTGCACCAACGTTAACGCCTTTTGTAACAGCTTCAGCAATGCCGGCACCGATGATTCCAAGACGGCCTTCATCGATCGTAACCTTGTAACTGTCCATGATGTTCTTTGGAAGAGGAAGCACAATCGAATTACCGACAATAGCATTCGTTACTGCACCACCAGCATATTCGTATTCTTTGAAGTTGAGAATCATTGCATGAGCCCCGATGTCTTTCGGGAATCGCATGATGTTTCCTCCAGCTTGAGCAGATCTGTTCATGCTGATCACCGCCTCTGCGGGCTTAATTAGTGCTGATGTGCTCATAGGATTTCCTTATAAATAGGCATATCTTTGAAGATATTTATATAGGTAGTCATGGCTTCATACCACCAAGGAAAGTTTAGACCTAAGAACCCGCAAAAGTACAAAGGTGATCCGACAAATATCATCTATCGCTCGAGTTGGGAATTGAAGCTATTCTCATATTTAGACAGTCATCCAAACGTATTGAAATGGGCAAGTGAAGAACTGTTCATTCCATATGTATCACCTATTGATGGCAGATGGCACCGTTATTTTCCCGACGTCTACGTAGAACAGATAAATATTGATGGGAAGAAACAAACCATTCTGATCGAAGTGAAACCTGCTGGACAAACTGTCGCGCCTAATCCGCAAACCAGACTTACAGCAAAGGGCAACCTTAGTCGTCGGTACCTGAACGAAGTAAAAACGTGGGGTGTTAACGAAGCTAAGTGGAAAGCAGCCCAAGAGTTTTGCTTAGACAAAGGATGGCAGTTTCAAATTTTGACAGAGAAGCAATTGTTCGGAAAGTAACATGGCAACCGTATTTGACACAGTGTTAACAAAAGGTGTTCGTTCAGGACAGATTCCTGCACGCACAGATGAAGCACGCAAGTGGTTTCGTGATACTGCTCAAGGGTACAAGAAGATTGATGAACGCGCTCTGATGAGAGGCGACAAAGACCGACTCAGAAACGTTCCTGCAGTCGGTTCGATGTACATGTACTACTACGATCCGAAGCACAAACAGACGCTTCCATATTACGACAGATTCCCGTTGGTGTTCCCATACAAGAAAGTCCCAGGTGGATTCATGGGTATCAACTTGCACTATCTTCCATTGGTCTACAGAGCCAAACTGATGGATGCTCTATACGATGTAACGAACAACAACAAGTTTGACGAAACCACAAAGCTCAAGATGAACTACAGCGTTTTGAATAGCGCATCAAAGTTCAAGTACTTTGCTCCTTGCGTGAAGCACTACTTGACCGATCATCTTCGCAGCCGTTTTCTCTACGTCTATCCGTCTGAGTGGGACGTCGCGTTGTTCCTTCCAACCGAACGTTTCGAAGGTGCTTCGAAGCAAAAGGTCTGGGCCGACTCAAAGAAACTCATCGTATAAGGTCAACCGACATGGCATTCAATATCGCCGAATTTCAATCACAGATTGCGAGCAAAGGGTTGGCAAAGAACAACCTCTTCTATACTCGAATCACACTACCGAATTCGCTCTCATTTATTGAGCAGCAAGTAAGCACACGCGAACTCTCGTTTTTGTGCCAGTCAGTTTCTATTCCAAGCATGAACGTCGAGTTCACTGAGTTCCAACCATTTGGATTTGGTAAGCATGAAAAGCGTGCAACAGATTTCAAAGCTGGTGATCTATCGATGATCTTCATGGTCGATAGTAAGTTTTCAACAATGAAGTTCTTCAAACGTTGGATGCAATCAGTCGTGAACTTCAACACGTACGATAGTCATTACCAGATGGACCCACAAGGCAAACTGCCATATGAGTTTGCATACAAAGAAGACTACGCAGCTACCGTCGAGGTGTTAACATTCTCTGGTTCAGATGGCAGCAATGCTTTCCACTACAAGTTCGGTAATGCTTATCCGGTTTCAATCGGTCAGGCCGACATGGCTTGGGGAAACACTGGTGACGTTATGACCGTTCCTGTTGGCTTTGCATTCGACAAGATGAAGATGGATGGTGTTGAACTTGGTCAAGTTGCAAGTGAGTTCGACAGAGGCAATGGCTTCCTTACTTACATCTCGGCGATCAATGGATTCGGCCAAGCAATCAATCAACTGTCGCGTCCGCGTGACATTCAAGACTTAGTCAATCAAGTGACTAATGTGAACACAATTTTTAATGCACTGTAATGGAGTCATAAAATGGCATTACCCGTAATTGATTTACCTCTATTTGAACTCGTCATTCCTTCGACAAACAAGAAGGCAAAGTATCGCCCATTCACCGTGAAAGAAGAGAAGATTCTTCTGATTGCTCAGGAGTCAAAAGATCCTAAGCAAGTGGTGTTGGCAATCAAGCAGATCTTGACCAACTGTTTGCACAATGTTGATATTGATGCTCTTGCAGCATTTGACCTTCAGTTCATTCTGTTGAACATTCGCGCTAAGTCGGTCAACAACGAGATCACCTTCAACATCAAAGACCCTGAAACGAATGAGACCTTGGAACTGACAATTGATGCAAACGAGATTCAGGTGAAACGATTCCCTGATCATGAGAAGTTTGTGAAGATCAATGACGACATCCAACTGCACATGCGTTACCCAACGATTGAGTATCTGGAAAACATGTCGTATGAGGAAGAGAAGAACTCTGATCAACTCATGCTGATCATGACTGAATGTATCGACTCAGTACTTGATGGCGAACAGGTCTATAAGCTAAAAGACTTCAGCCAAAAAGAAGTGTCGGACTTCATTGAATCCTTGACATCCGATGTTGTGATCAAGATCAAGAAGTTCTTTGATACGATGCCGGTTCTTCGTTACGAAAAGAAGTACAAGAATCGTCTTGGCAATGAGAAGACATTTGTTGCAGAAGGTCTCGAGACTTTTTTTATCTAACGCTGAGTCACATCAATCTGACACTCTACTACAAAATGGTATTCGGATTGGCTCAGCATCATAAATATCAAATAAGCGAGATTGAGAATCTCATACCCTATGAGCGTGACATCTACTTCAATATGCTTCTCGACTTTATCGAATCACAAAAGGAAAAGTGATGGCCGAAGCTGGATTTAGTGGCGTCATTGAACGCATCAAAGCCGAAGGGCTTCTAACACGTAACACCGGAACCAACTCGATAAAATCGGTTGGAACCAAACTTGATGCCATGACGTCGTTGCTTAAATCCATCGATCATCATTTGAATATTCAGACGCTGTTCATGGAAATTATGATCGGCGAACTTGGTATCGTAAGCGCTGAGATTAACGAACTGATTGCAGATGCAGCCCGTGCTCGAGCAAATGAATCAGTCAAAGGCAAGTCTGATAAAGGTGAAGGTGGCAAACCTTCTAAATCTAGCTCTAAGGCGAGTGCTGAAGGTTCACCTGATGGATCAATCCTTGACCTGCTTTCACTCGGTGGTCTAACCGCTTCTCTTGTTGGTGCAGCGATCGGCATGGTGAAAGGTCAGTTGAAGGCGATCAACTTCTTCAGCGGTGGATTGTTCAATAAGGCATTGGCCGCATTGAGTGGGAAGATTCTTGGTGTCATAGACGACATTGGTGGAGTGGTTGTGAAAGGCTTCAAGGCTATACGCACCACAGTTGCTGCCGGTCTTATCGCTGCAGCACAGATTCTTGACTTCAGTAAGGACTCTAAGTTCTTGGGAATTGTCAACAAGATTTCATCGCTTATTGGTTACGTTGTCAAACCATTCACTGAAGCCGCTAAGATGATCAGTGGATGGATCGGTGCAGGTGAAAAGGTATCAGGCATCTTCAAAGTTATCGGTGGCTTCCTCGGAGACTTTGGTCGGACTGTAGGTAAGGTCGCTGGAGTTGTCGGTAAACTGTTCTACCCTATCACCATTCTCATGACTGCATTTGATACGATCAAAGGCGTAATTGAAGGATATACTGAAGGTGGGATCATTGGTGCGCTCGAAGGCGGTATCACTGCTTTCTTCAACTCGTTGATCTTTGGTCCTCTTGATCTTCTCAAGAACATGACTTCATGGGTCGTGGGCATGCTGGGATTTGAAAATGCAGCAGAAACACTTGACTCATTTAGTTTCAGTGACATCTTCAGCATGATCGTTGGTGCAATATTCGATGTAGCAACTGGTATCGGTACAGGAGTTGTTGATGAATTCAAAGCCCTCGGTGCTGGAATTGGAGACATATTCGGTGCAATTGGTGGGATGTGGGAAAGCGCATCTAAGGTGATCAGCGAGAAGTTTACTTCGATCGTAGACTTCGTTGGCGGAATTCCTGATGCTATCTGGAAGTACGGTCAAGAAATGTTCATCGACGTCAGCGCGAAACTCAAGAAGGGATTCATCATGTTTGGTGATTGGTTGGCATCGCTGCCGGCTAGAATCAAACTGTCTGCACTCTCAACGATTCGTGAGTACGACCCAACTGGATTACTCGTCAGTGAAGAAGATGTTGCAAATGCTCAAGCAGCAGTTACAAACCGATCGAGTGATACCGCAGCAAGACTTGCAGCTGTGGATGTAGAGACAGCCACTCAAAAGCAACAACTGGCTGCAAAGTATGCGAACAGTGTTCAGGCTGATGCTGCAACGACTCGTACAAACAACATCAATGCACCTACTGTAAATAACAATGGTGGCAACACAACGAATAACACTTCGTCGTCTACCACCATCATTCAAACATCTCCGCATAGTAGCCTTGATGCGTATATGCCTATGTAATTAGCCTTTGAAGGCGCCAGCGATCATCACAACGATGATGATCAAGGCAATCCATCCACTTAGATTAGACCCGGATTTCTTTCGGGTCTTTTTCTTTGAGCCGCCGAAAAGCATCGACCAGAACTGTGCATCTGCTTCTTGTTGCTTTCTACGACGGGCTTCGATTCCACCACTTGTCTCTTTGTTGTAGTAGCCACCACCAAGATTCGTAGTGTATGTTATGGAAGACTTTCCTCCACCGTAGCTGGTTGTTACTCGAGTCTGTCCTGGCATCGTCTTAGCTGCGGATGTCTCAGATCGAGTAGTCTTACCAGTCTTGTTGTTGTAAGTTGTGGTGATTCGCCTGTTGCCAAACTTCTGTGTTGTTCTCTTATATGCCATGATCTACATCCGGATATGAAGAAGGAGCCCGTAGGCTCCTTCCGTTGGATTACTCTTCTGCCGCAAGGCTCTTGAAGAAGTCCAAAGTATCATCGTCTTCATCCAGGTTTGGAGTGAATGACGGAGATGGAGCTTCCTCCTGCTTAGGCGCTTTACGCTCCTTGAACTTTGGAGTGAAGTCCATCTCCTGAGCGTCGTCCTCAGCAGCGGATTTCATGGGTGCGTGTGCGCCACCATCAAGGCCCAGAACTTTGTAGAGCTTCGTCTTCAGTTCGGCATAGGTCTTGAAGTTTTTAGGATCGACGATTTCCTTCAGCGAATGTTGCTGCTTCCAGACTTCTTCCAATTGCTCTTCGTTCAGGGTCTCGCCCTTAGGATTAGTCATTGGAGCGGATTCGGAGAATTCCGAACGGTCGTAGTTGCGGTAACCTTCGTAGTTGCGAATCTTCAGTTTGAAGTCAGCACCCTCCCACATATCGAACGGGTTGACCGGAGTCTCACCTTCATATTGTGGGTTCATTGCTTCCTGAAGCTTCTCCATGATCTTCTTGCCGAACTTGAACAGGAACACCTTGCCTTCATTCGAAGGGTTAGCGGAGTCCTTGACGACGTAGATGTTGGCATGGAAATTGGTGCGACGCTTTTGTTTGCGTGCGATCTCTTTGTCGGCCTCGTTGCCCGAGTTCCAGAGCTTGGAGTTGAATTCCGAGACAGGGTCGTCTTGACCAATGGTCGTCAACGAGTTCTCGATATACCAACCACCAGGACCTTGGAAGCCGTGATCGTGCATCTTCACAAACGGCAGATCTTCACCTTCAGGGGCCGGCAGGAAGCGAAGCACAGCGTAACCATTACCAGCCTTATCGACTTCTGGTTTCCAGTACTTCTCGTCATTGTTGTTGGATTGGCCGCCGACGGTCTTCTGCAGTTGCTGGTTCAGTTTGTCGAACGAAGACGAACGGGCTTTTTTGAGTGCTGCGAATGAGCTAGACATATGTAGTATCCTTTGCGATTGTAATGCGATTTTATGCGGCTTGTTGCGATTGAAACTTGTCGATGAGGATTGTCTTCATCTTCTGCTTATCGTAGCTGATGAATGGCTTTACCTTGCCGACAAATCTATTTATACCCGGAAAGATGATAGGGTCAGCAATTTTCTTCTCCCAGTAAGAAAAATTTTTCACGAGGTCGTCGATAATAATCAACGTTTCAATGTTGACTCGACGCATGTTATAGAGCTGGAGAAGACGAGGGTACTGCCCATCCTTCACGAGGATGTTGGAATTGAAGTCGTCATTCAATTCCGAGAGGTCGTTCTTGAACACATATGACAGACTCTGCTGCTTACGTGTCCATTCTGCATAGACCTCATCAGCCTTCTCGTTATCGAGAAGGTCTCCGACCCAAAGCGTAGGATCGAAGATCATGTTAGCCAGGATAAATTCCTTGGCATCTTTGCGCTTCGAGAGTTTGTAGAATTGGAACTTGTCCTTACGATTCTCGAAGGCTTGTTGAGAGGCATTCACCTTACCATTATACTTGAAGAAGTTATAGTCCGTGGTGAAATGCCGTTTCAACGCAAGATAATAGATGTAGAGTTCAAAGGCAGCTTGCGTTGAATAGACGGACATTAGAATGGTAACCTTTTCGTTTTCTCGACTAAGTTGAGTTTTTCTGCGTCTTCATGAACTTTAGCTTTCATGATTTGGCTTCGGCGCACGATATCGCCAATGACCTCGATTTCAACTCCGTGTGTTTCAGCGTAGTGTACGAGCGCATCAATGTAGGATACTTCATCATTCACGTACTTACTGACTTCACGAAGAATGCTTTCAGCTGTAAGTTCTACCTGCATATTAACCCCTGAGAACTTTGATGCCTAAGGCCCAGTTCTCAGCAGCGTCTTCTACAAAATGTACAGATTTGTCAGGAAAGGCTTCGGTGAAAACTTTGTTCCCACCGGGATCGTAATAGTCGATGTAGTAATAGCCACCAGCGTCGTTCTTCATTACTTCAGCACGAGCTGCATTAGCGTTTTCTTTAAAGAAAGTTGAGATTAGCAAATTGGACCTCCAATGAGTACAGCCAATTGAATCTTATCACATATTTGATCAAATGTCAACTGGAGAGTGAAGGATGGGCGCTAACCGTTGGCGCCCGCGGGTTTATTAGGTAACCACCCCACCAGATTAGAACTGGAACGAAGCGCCCACGACGGTTTCGCTGTAGTTCAGGTCCGAGTCAGTTACGACCTTGCCGTACAGACCGACGTTCTCGTTCAGGCCATACGAAGCTTTCAGCTCAGCACGATCAAAAGCGAATTCATCAGCAGCGCCAAAGCCGATCAGAGTCGGGGTCAGAATCAGGCCATCAGCCACGATAAATTCAGCACCAACGCCAGCTTCGAAGGTCTTGGCTTCAACGGCATACTCCGAATAACCAACGAAGGTCGGGGTTTCAGCCGAAGCAACGGTAGCCATAGCAGCGAAAGCGGTGGCGAGCATAACAGATTTCATCATTCATAGTCTCCTTAAGATTTGTTTGTAGTGGTATTGTTTACGAAGGCGTAGAGTGTGCTTGAGCGAGCCACCACTTCGCTCGGATCGTACATCTTCGGTGCGTTGTCATCAATGAACTTGTTGATTTCATTGAGGGAGTGAGATTTGTCAGCCCGAATGTTTTCGAGCTTGGCAAAATATTTGTTCTCTTCGATTTGCTTCTCGCGATCAAGCATTTCTTGTGCCATCTTGAGAATGTCGAGTCGAACTTCGAACGGCGTCTTACTTCCCTGCATCGGTATCACCCACAGCCGCAGCTCGTTCTTGATCGAAGAACGCAGTGGCAGCATAGGTCGATGAAGTATCGAGACCGGTTGCATATGCCGACTTCATACGAGAAGTCATAGCAGAAGCACCACGCATAGTCTCAGCTGCATTCGCAGTAGAGAACTGCATCGTGTTGTTGTAGTTGAAGCCCATAGCAGCACCGGCATGGAATGCATCGATGTTTGCGCCAAGGAACATAAAGCCCCAGTTCTTGCCTTCAGCTTTTTCGACCATCACTTTGATGTCAGCATTACGGAAGGTACGAGACTGATTCTCTTCACCATCGGTCAGCATGGTAACGATAACCGATTCACGATCAGCCTTCTTCTTTTCAGCAAGAAGAGCATTGATCTTCATCATAACGCCACCCATAGCGTCGAGCAGGTTAGTGCCACCACTTGGGCGATAGCTGGTCTTGTCGAGAGGTTGAACCTCTTGAACGTCTTGACGATCGAAGATTGCGCGAACGTCATAACCATTGAATTTGTAGAGCGAAACCAGAGTTTGAATGCCGGTCTTTTCAGCGTCTTCTTTTTGTGCCTTCAGGTATTCATTGTAGCCCGAGATGGTTTGATCCCAGCAGGACGACATCGAAGACGATTCGTCAAGAACAAATACGATGTGCGAAAGTTTTGGGTTTTTGCCGGCACGCTTAGGTTTGAAAGCTGCGCCGAGGTCTTGAACAACCGGAGCAGCTGCAACTGCTGATAGACCGGTAACAAAGGAATTCGGAAGTGCTGAGCTGTTTGGTTGAACGTATCCGCCAATGTATGTAGCAACTGGATTAACGTTTACTGAGCCTGCAGTAATGCGACGTGATGTCATGTGAAAATGCCTCATAGATTATGTGTGTTGTGTGTAAAGC
>JACCDQ010484958.1_pt1 | contig 18469 bp, 15 predicted proteins | sample 7446031 | NCBI WGS metagenome assembly JACCDQ01 (sample SAMN15323442, study PRJNA562643) | freshwater metagenome | isolation source: river surface water | place: USA:Blue River Watershed | collected 2017-08-17
CCAAAAATAGAATGCAAAATTATTTGACTTTTTATCACTTTTACATGAAAAAAAAAACAAGATAATATAACAAAAACTATAAACTTTCTTAATCATTTACTTTGGACATTATTAACTCAGTTTACATAAATTTAACCTTTGAAGCTTAATTTTTAACAATCTAATTAATTTGAGTGAAATTAGATAAAAGCAATATTCTGATTTATAAAATAATTTATTCCACCTCTATTGATTGGCAATTTATATCAAAATATTTTATCTGCCAAAGAAAATCCAAATGGAAAGACAAATTAACCATTAGATTCATCTTACGACTTCACAAAAATAAATGTAAGTATGTGGCATTTTACATATTAATCAAAATAAGATATTTTCAAGGAACAAACAAATAATCATCAATAATAATAAATGCCCCAAAATGCTATATTTTGGGGCATTTATTATTATTTAGGCATTGTCACAAACATATTATTATCATTCATTGATTTTAAATCGGACACATGTAAATCTAATGTGTTCATGTTGGTACGAAGATTATTTCCTCCTTTGCTAGCAGCAATCGTTCCTGTAATTACTTCAAGAGCTTTTTTCAACAAAGTCTCACTTTCATCTCCCCAAGGCAAATATGGATATACATTATCTTTGACAATATAATCTGGTGTAAATCCAGTCTCTGTGCCATATTCTGATTCGCCTTTGGCATTAACAGTTTTTAAAACAATTGGCTGCATTCCCCATTTACATCTAATTGGACTTTCCTCATCTTTAATCGTAATAGACGCCACATTTTTTCCATAAGTATTCTCCCCTATCAAAATCACATTCATATAGGGTCTGAGGCTATTGATGACCAATTCACTGGCAGAAGCAGTATTGTTGGATGTCAGGACAAAAACCCTATCCAAATTCCCAAGATTATTGGGTTGAGAAGAAAATTTGCTTGGATTTGAAACCGAAGGATATTTTTGTGTAATGGTTGCGTTCCATTGGTCTCTGTGAATAACATTATTGGTATTCGGATTTTTGACTACCAACGAAGAAATTAAATCGGCTGTCGAAACAGCCCCTCCGCCATTCATTCTAAAATCCAAAATAAGTTCATTGATTCCTTTTGATTTAAACTCTCGAAATACATTTTGCAATTTATAATCATAGCTTGCAATAAATTGGCTATACACCAAATACCCTATTTTTTTATTTCCTTTTTCGATAACAGTCCAAAAATGTACAGGGTCATTTTGAATTTCAGCTTTGGTGGCTTGCAATGTTTTTCCCGACAAAGCAAATGCCCCATTTTTTAATTCACCTAATCCAAAAGTTGCCGATTCTATGTTGGAAAGTATAGTCGAATAATTATCTTTATTGATGGTTTGCCCATTGATAGAAAGAATCACATCGCCTCTTTTCAAACCAGCTTTTTCGGCAGGACTATCTTTGATGACATAAGAAATAAAGAACCCAATATTGGTTTGAGAATTATCCAAAAAAACAGCCGTTCGGGTAAATCCAAAAGCTGTACTTTTTCCTGTAAGAGAATTGGTCAAATCTACAATATTTTCTCGAATCCAAGAGAAACGATCTACATTCGGGTAATCATTCAGTATCGAGTAGAAAAAGTATTTTTTTGTATCATATTCCCCATCTTTTCCAGGTACAAGAGCCATATTTGCCTTAGATTTCTCCGGCATATTATCCGACCAAAGATACCACTCTTTCATTTCATCATAAATCCAATTATTTACATCCTTATAGGGATTATTGGTGTTGTTATTGGTATTATTATTGGTGTTATTATCCGGTTCGGGTATTGAGTTTTCGCAAGAAAAACTGCCGATAGCAATCAAAACCAATAAAATGACTTTCGATAGATTAAATTTCATATAATTAGTGTAAAATGTTATAATTCCAATGCAAACTAAACGAAAAAACATACGAGATGTTATAGGTAATCAAACAATTCGGAGAAGTTCAATGCTAAATTAATTGAAAAATAGCGTAATAATATTATTTTTGCAACGTTTACATAAATAAAACGTCTATATATAAAGCACAATCATAAATCATTCAAGCTCGATGAGAAATATTTTTACCATAGTCATTAGCCTATTTGTTGGCATAAGTTTAGTTGCTTGTCAAGAAAAAGCCGTTCCTGTATCGGAATTAATCAAAAAAAATTGGGGAGCTAACATTGTAAAAGAAGGCAGCACAACGGTCTATACCAAAGGAGCCAGCTCTAATAGTAAGCCCGGCTATTCTTCATTTTCTTTGAATCTTTTGTTTGCCCCATCAGTCACGCTCAAAGAGGCAGATGGCAATACCTTTACGGGGCAATTTGAATTGGTGGGCGACACCAAATTGGTTTTGAAAAACCTAAACCCTGCCCCAACCGGAACGGGCGGAACGATTGAATTTACTATTAATTCTATCAATGACAAAGAATTGAAAATAACACGTACGACGGCAAGCCAAAAAACAGGAGGAACTATCAATGATTATAGTCTGATTGTTCAATAAAACAAAATTGTCTGTTTAGAAATACGATTTTAAACAGAAGCATGCTCAAAACTTGCAATTTATAAATAGTTTTTACAAATTATTAGTTTTTTTTCGTAACTTTGCATAATTTTTTGGAAGATACCTCCCACTAATAATTTTTTAGATATGCGTAAACTTCGTATTCTGTACGTAGCAAGTGAGATAAATCCCTTCCTGCAAGTTTCAGAAGTAGCTGACTTTCTTCGTAAACTTCCGCAAGCCATGCAAGAGAAAGGCATGGAAATAAGAATTTTAATTCCGAGATTCGGGTCTATTAATGAGCGTAAAAATCGCCTTCATGAAGTAGTTCGGTTGTCAGGAATTAATATTACTGTTGGGGAAGATGAAAAACCTCTCATTATCAAAGTAGCCTCTATACCTAGTGCAAAATTACAGGTATATTTTTTAGACAACGAAGACTATTTCAACAGAAAATACGTTTTCTTGGATAAAGAAGGGAGTTTTTATGATGATAATGATGAGCGAACAATATTCTTCTGTAAGGGAGTATTGGAAACTGTCAAAAAACTGGGCTGGGCTCCCGACATTGTGCATTGCACAGATTGGATGACTGCCTTAATTCCATTGTATTTGAAGACAACTTACAAAAACGACCCAGTTTTCAAGGATACAAAGTCTGTTTTTACCATTTATAATAATTCTTTCGACCATAAGTTCGATGAAGATATCGTAGAGAAGGCAAAATCAATGGATGTATCGGATGAAAATTTATCTAATCTACGCTCGGCAGATTTTGAAGGATTTATCAAAATCGGATGCCAATACGCAGATTCTGTCGTCAAATCTAATGAGGGATTGAATGAGAATTTAAGTAAAATTTTGAATGAAATTGCAGCAAATACTATTGAAGCTAGCGAAGATGATGAAACACTCAGTGAGACGTATTTTAACTTGTACACGGAATTGGTTCCGGAATGATTTTTTTAAAAAAAACTTATCTGCACTCCGATATAATGGTTTGGCTTTGATGTTTCTTGGTTTGTCTTTTTTTTCCTGCCAAGATCCTCTTGGGATTTATGTCGATACCACAGGGGGAAAAATTAATACTTCTTTTACAGATACCATAAAAGTAGCTTCTTCTACTTTATTGTTGGATTCTACTTTTACGTCTGGGCAGTCTGCTGCGGTGGTAGGAGGTTTTGTTGACCCTATTTTTGGAGAAGTTTCTTCTAAAATCTTTGCTCAAATTTCGCTCCCTCTGCTCAATACTGAGCAATTTACTGCCTTGGTTTTCCCGGATGCTGACAAGGGTTTGGCTGTCTATGACTCTGCCTATATCTATGTTGCTCATAATGGATTTATCTATGGGGATACAACCCAATCATTGCAATTGTCGATTCATCGATTGACTGATAATTTTGAGCAATCAAAAAAATATACAAAAGATGATTTTTTGAGCTATGGCTCAGAACCGATTGTCAGCAAATCATTTGACTACAAATCAATCAAACGGGCATTGAGCTCGACCCAAGATAGTTTGATGAGATTCAAGTTATCTGATGTGGTAGGGCAAGAATTGTTCAATTTAATAGGTACTGATGCAGGCACAACCATTGATAAGTTCACGGCGGCTGTCAAAGGAATAGCGATTGTCTCGAATAAACAAGCCAAAAATATCGTCGGTATATCGGTTAGTAATAGTTATTTGAAATTATTCTACCATACCACAAACTCTACCGACCGTAAAAGTTTGCCTCTTACTTTCAATGCACAAAGGTTTAGCCAAATTCAAACAAATAGGCAGGGAACTATCGTACAGAATCTTGAAACATTGAAGCCCGTCAGTAAAACATTGACCAATCAAGTTACTTTTCTACAAACCGGCACGGGTATTGTTACCAAACTTGAATTACCTAATTTAGCAGCCCTACAAAAATTGGGAAATGTAACGATTAATCGGGCAGAATTGGTTGTAAGACCTGATTCAATGAATTTGATTGGTAATTATCAAACACCTCCTCAGATTTCTTTGGTTCAGCTTGAAAGTACTAACCAAGTGAAAAGAAATAGTGCAGGATTGATTGATTTCGTTGCTTTAAGTGGCGTGAGTGGCACTCAGTATGTGGCAACTTACGATGCCACCAATAATAAATATTCGTTCAATTTTAGCTCATTTCTTCAAGATTTGATATCTAAAAAAATATCAACTAACGGAATTGCGATTGTGCCAAGTTTATTGAATACCTCTAACGGAACTATTTCTATCTACAATAGCAATGTTTCGAGAATGGTAATCAAAGATATTAAGCTGAATGTTTATTATACCACTCAATAAAATTAGGCTTTTTTTTATACCAAAGGGAGAAGATTTACACCTTCTCCCTTTTTTTTATTGTACTTTTTATATAATTTTGAATGAAAAATCTCTAATTAATTGGATTATTCAAATATATTTTATATTATTTGAACGAAAATCATAAAACTAATATAACCTATGTGTGGAATTGTAGCTTATGTCGGCGATAAAGAAGCCGCTCCTCTCATCATAAAGGGTCTCAAAAGGCTCGAATATCGTGGGTACGATAGTGCAGGAATTGCACTTCTGGATTCATCTGGATTAAATATATACAAAAAAAAGGGGAAAGTTTCGGAGCTGGAAAATGAAATAAAAGGGAAAGAATTAATGGCTCAGATTGGAATTGGCCATACCAGATGGGCAACACACGGCGAACCAAACGATGTCAATGCTCACCCACACTATTCTAATAGCGGTAGATTTGCAATCATTCATAATGGAATCATCGAAAACTATGCCTCTATTAAGCAAAGTTTATTGAATAAAGGATATACTTTTCAAAGCCAAACCGACACCGAAGTACTTGTCAACTTTATCGAAGATATTCAAAAAAATAAAAACTCTTCCTTGGAAGAAGCTCTTCGAATTGCCTTGCATGAAGTGGTTGGTGCTTATGCGATTGTCTTGATAGATTCTCAAAATCCTACTCAATTAATTGCGGCAAGAAAAGGAAGTCCGCTCGTCATTGGAGTTGGCGAAAATGAATACTTCTTTGCATCAGATGCAACCCCTATCATCGAATACACCAAAGAAGTAGTTTATCTCGACGACTATGAAATTGCCATCGTCAAAGACAATAACCTGACAATCAAAAATCTATCTAATGAAGAAATCGACCCATATATTCAAACTGTCGAGTTGGAGTTAGAAGCGATAGAAAAAGGGGGATACGAACATTTCATGTTGAAAGAAATTTTCGAACAACCTCGTTCCATTGCTGATTCTATGAGAGGACGTATCAATATTGATGATGCTAGCTTGGTTTTAGGAGGATTGGGCAGTTATTTAGACAAAATTGCCAAAACAAAACGCATTGTCATTGTTGCTTGCGGAACATCTTGGCATGCTGGCTTGGTTGGAGAATACCTCTTCGAAGAGCTAGCACGAATCAATGTTGAGGTAGAATATGCCTCCGAATTTAGATATAGAAACCCGATTATTAAAGAAGGAGATATTGTTATTGCTATTTCTCAGTCTGGCGAAACTGCCGATACAATGGCCGCTCTCGAATTAGCAAAATCCAAAGGTGCAATCATATTGGGCGTGTGTAATGTGGTAGGTTCTTCGATAGCCCGAATAACTCATGCTGGAGTTTATACCCATGCTGGACCTGAAATTGGGGTCGCAAGTACCAAAGCTTTTACAGCTCAAGTAACGGTATTGACGCTAATAGCCATTGCCGTAGCTAACAAAAAAGGAACAATCAGCAATGAATTGTACAGAGAACTAATCTTTGGATTAGATGCAATTCCTTCAAAAGTTGAGAAAATCCTTAAAAATTCTGAGCAAATTAAAGATATTTCAAAATTATTTACTTTTGCCTCTAATTTTATTTTCTTAGGAAGAGGATTAAATTTCCCTGTTGCTTTGGAAGGTGCTTTAAAATTGAAAGAAATATCGTACATTCATGCGGAAGGATACCCTGCTGCCGAAATGAAGCACGGACCAATTGCATTGATTGACGAAGATATGCCAGTTATTTTCATAGCCACCAAAGACAGCTCGTATGAGAAAGTCGTATCAAATATCCAGGAGGTAAAGGCTCGTAAAGGTCGAGTAATCGCAATCGTAACCGAAGGAGATACTTTAATTCCTAAAATGGTAGATTTTACGATTGAAGTACCTCAAACCAACGATTTATTGTTGCCATTGTTAACTTCAATCCCTTTACAATTAATTTCGTATTATATTGCGGTTCTTCGTGGTAGAAATGTCGATCAGCCTAGAAATTTAGCAAAATCCGTTACGGTAGAATAAACAAAAAGGGGCAGAAAATGCCCCTTTTTTAGTATTTATTTCTTCAACAAATGCGGAAATTGTGCTTTCATTTTTTCTATTCTAGGAATAGATACTTGCTGCACATAGGGATTCTCAGGATGGTTTTGTTCATAATCTTGGTGGTATCCCTCTGCTTTCCAAAATTTCACAAACGGAACAATCTCCACTGCAATAGGCTTTTTATATTTACCAGACAGCCCTAACTCTTTTTTGTACGATTCTGCCGACTCTTTTTCACTTTCATTGGTATAAAAAATGATTGAACGATAAGAGTCACCATGGTCAGGTCCTTGACCTTTTACTTGTGTTGGGTCTTGCGAAGCAAAATAAACTTCTAGCAAAGTTTTATAGGATATTATTTGTGGGTCATACCACACTTCGACCGACTCTGCATGCCCAGTAGTTTCTGTGTTCACCTCCTCATAACTAGGATTTTCGGTATGCCCACCCGAATAGCCCGAAACGGCTTCCTTGACCCCTCTTAGACTTTCAAAAATTGCTTCCTCACACCAAAAACAACCCGCAGCAAAATAGGCTTTTTCCAACTTTCCATACACGGTTTTATCCGAATTTTTGTGCTTTTTTTGCCCATTTGACTCACAAGAGCTAGCAAAAATCAATAAAAACACCCCAATAACTAATTTCAGTCTATTCATTTTTATTATCCATTAATCAATTTCCAATACTTTAAACTCTGTTCTACGGTTTACTTGATGTTCTTCTTCGGTCTTCGCTTTTTCGATGATAAGCTCTGTTTCGCCATAGCCTTTGGCCGTTAATCGCTCTTTAGAAATTCCTTTTGAAACAATATAGTTAATGGCAGATTCCGCACGTTTTTGCGAAAGTCTGAGATTATAAATATCGCTGGCACGAGAATCTGTATGCGAACCGAGTTCAATCTTAATTGTAGGATTATCCACTAATATTTGAACCAATTTATTCAATTCCAAAGCAGCATCTGGTCGAATATCCCATTTATCCAAATCATAGTAAATATTATCAATTCTAAAAGTCCTCCCAATATACACTTGGTCAAGCATGATATTGGTATAAAAAGTGGTATCTGTAACTGCTTTTTTGAGCAATGATTGGGGTATCTCTCGCCCAAGCATAGAAAACTCTTCACGTTTCGAGAGATACTCCTTTTTTTCTGCCAAGATAACATACTGCCCATCAACTTTTAGAGCAATCGGACCGAACTTCCCATCTCTTTTTGTCGCCATCTCCTGAATCAACTCATCATTTTCCGAATTGAATATCCTGACAAGCACCGAGTCCAAATCATTTCTTTCCCCTTGGCTATTTTTTGCCCAAATATTTCCAGCTAAATAATAATTTACTTTTTTAAGATTACGTTCATCTTCAGGTGTTTGAGTCGCCCCATTAGGATTTTTATTGGGGTTTTCTTGAATAGCCAACTCAGGTTTTTCTGGCATTTCAAAGAAATAGATATCATCATCTCCTACCCCACCCGAACGATTCGATGAAAAGAACATATTGCCTTTTTTATCAAAAACCAATCCAAAATCGTCCATATTTGAATTGAATGGTAAACCCATGTTTTCGACTTTGATTTTTCCTGATGAACGAACCGCCATAAATATGTCCAATTTTCCTAAACCAGGATGCCCATCAGAAGCAAAATATAACTTTCCATCCTCTGCTACATAAGGAAACATTTCATCTCCTGCCGTATTGATTTCTTTCCCCATATTTGTCGGCGTCCCAAATCTACCAGAAGCATCCATATTGACCCTATATAAATCCATACCTCCAAAGCCACCGAGTCTGTTAGAAGCAAAATATATCGTTTTACCATCTCTCGAAAACGCCGGACTGCCATCCCAGCTTGCCGAATCGGAGGCGGACACATATTTGGGTTCTGCCCAACCACTTCCCTCAACATACCTTGAAATATATAAATCCATATCAGGAGATAAATCCTTTCTTTTTCCGGTATTCCCACGGGCGTAAATCATTGTCTTTCCATCAGGCGAGAATGTGGGGGTTCCCTCATTTCTCTCTTCATCGAATATATTTTCGCTAAATTTTTCTATTTTAGGAGCTTCTTTTTCAAGGTTTTCCAATTTTATCTTATACAACCCAACATAGGGCAATCCGTTGGAATATATTTTAGACTTACGAGAAGCCGTAAAAATCAACTCATCATTCCAAATCATCGGCGAAAATTCTGAACCCTTGGTATTAAGTTTTGATAAATTAACAAACGAAAGTTCCTGTTTTTTTTGTTGAACCTCCCGAATTGTTTTTAGTGTATTTATTTCTCTGAAAGCCTTTTCATTCAAAGATTTATTGGTCGATTTCTCTTCTACAAATAATAATAACTCTTGCAAAGCCAAATCATATTTACCAACCGATTTGAGGGCAAACGCATAATGAAAATGAGCCTCTGGATTTGATAACTTATTTTCAAACGCCTTTTCGTAATAAGGAACAGATTCCTGCCAACGATTTGACAAACGATAAGCCTCCGCAATTTTATGATAAAGATTGGCTTTTTCGTTTTCGGCAATAGAATTTACTTTTGATAAATCTTTAATTGCCCATTCATATTGCCCTTTTTCAAAGTTTGACAACCCCTTTTTATATAATTGAACTTGCCCAAACGATAAAGAAGCAAATAAAATGAAGAAGCTTGTAAAAATATTATTTTTCATTTTTAATTGATAAAAAATCCGAATTACGAGATTAAGGTTTATTTTTGTCAAAATTATCCTAACTTTCAGTAAGATAACAAATATTATCCGAATTTAAGGGATTCACCCAATATCTCAAACGTTTTTCTCGTAGAATTGTTGTATTTTTACATAATCAGCTCATGACTTATATTGTTTCAGAAATCATTGTTTACCCTATCAAATCTCTACCGGGCATTCCTCTATTACAATCGAAGGTAGAAGAGCGTGGACTTGCTCTGGATAGAAGATGGGTGCTGACAGATGCCTCTTTTGGCTTTATTTCACAAAGAAAATTCCCTCAACTGGCATTATTAAATATCGAAATGAGCGACAATGCCCTTTTGATTTCTAAAAAACAAAACCCAAAATCTGTCTTGACAATTCCCTTTCAACCCGAAACAAACGATGGTAAAACGATTAGCGTTTGGGATGACCAAGTAGATGGCATAAGAGTAAGCGATAAAGCAGACGAATGGTTTTCGGAATTTCTTGGATTTTCTTGTCATTTATTCTTTCAACCAGACTCAAGTATAAGATACATTGACCCCAAATACTCCCTTACAGGACAAGAACATACTGGGTTTGCGGATGGATATCCAATTTTAATTATCGGAGAAGAAAGCCTCCGTTTGCTCAATCAAAAACTAGATTATCCACCAATCACAATGAATCGTTTTCGTCCAAATATCGTATTCAGGGGCGGGAATCCCCATGACGAAGATGGATGGAAATTATTTTCGATAAATGATAGCAAAATGGCTGCCGTCAAACCTTGTGCCAGATGTACCATGGTGAATGTGAATCCCCTCGATGCCGAATCTGGAAAAGAACCCCTGCAAACATTAAGTCTGTACAGAAAATCAAACAACAAAGTTTTGTTTGGCAATAATGTTGTTGTGTTAGAGACAGGCACGATTCGATTAGGAGATAAAATCAATTTTAGCCTATGACTTTCGCCGATTTATTCAAAAGATTCAATCTATTAAGTTTGGATGTAGCCTTAGGGGCCATGATTTCCTCATGGATGTTTTGGCAATTACCTTTCGACAAAAGAGAAATAAATTATTTAGCAATCGGGATTTTGGGAATTGCCACGTGGCTATATTACATTATCGACAGATTAGTTGATAATATTCATTTAGAAATAAAAGATGAGCGTCATCAATTTCATGAAACCCATCAATATAATTTACAAATTCTTGTAATAGTCTTATTTTTACTGAGCCTCTTTCTTGCCATTTTTCTTCCCAAACAGATTCTAAATATCGGATTTATACAAAGTACCCTTCTTTTAAGTTACTTTTGGTTTATTCACAAATTCAAAGAAAACCAAAGAATACAGCAATTAAAAGAAATCATTACAGCAATATTATATACTTTTTGTGTGATTGGCGGCCCCTATTCGCTTCGACAAAACATATATCAAGAAGATTATATTGTAGCAGGTAATTTCTTCTTGCTGGTGCATCAAAGCATGTTGATGTTTTCGGCATTTGAATGGCAAAAAAATCAAAAAAGTGACAACCTATACCGATTATTAGGCAAAAAATTTAGCAATATTGACATATACGGAATTTTCCTCTTGCAAGCAATCATTATGTACTTGTATCGAGAAACAGACATATTCAAAATACTAAGCATACAAGCCCTCATGGCACTCTCCACCATGTTGATTTACCATTTCTCCAAAAACGATTTCATCCAAGAGAAATACAGAAACTTCGGAGAATTGGTATTTTTCTTGCCTTTGTTGGTAAAAATAATTACTTTTTTTTAGTATTCTTTGTTTTTTTTGTGTCTCCAACTTCTTTTTCTTTCATAATTCTTAAACCCCTACGATAGGTATAAAAGAAAAATCCGGCAATAGAAAACATTAAAAAAAAGTAACAATCTTTCAAAGCAACCCCTTTATAAAGAGCCTGATCCACAAACATTATTAATAAAGCAAAGCTTGAAAAAAGCAAGATTGATTCGACTAATTTCATGATTTTTGACTATTGATTAAATTTTTTATTCTACAATACCGATGATTTCAAATTTTTCAAAAACTTTTTCACTATGTGGAGCATCTGCAAGCTCAGCAGTCAAATCTTGACCAGCCCAATGCTCGTAATGTTTGCCATTTCTCCACAACCTCGACTTACCAACGTCGTATATTTTGCCATTAAAAACGACCCAGATTTCTTCTTTATCCTGACCATTCCGAAGAGCCACTTGTTTTAAGGAATATTTTTTCATGATTAACAATAAAATCAACACAAAACTACAACAGATTTATGGGATAACGAACGATTTAAAGCTGAATTAAATTTTTTTCAAAAATCAACATAAATACAGATTTATTAGTATATTCGTATTTATTTATTTGTTAAAACCAAAATATGCGTAAAACCCTATATATTATCCGCCATGCCAGTGCAGAAGATGCTGGAAACTCTTCTATGTTTAGAGATTTTGATCGAGAACTTACCTCGACAGGTATCATAGAAGCTGCACGTATGGGTAAATATTTAGACCAAAAAGGTATCAAATTTGACCATGTCATCAGCAGCTCTGCCGAACGTGCCAAAGCTACTGCTAAAATCTTCTGTGAACAGCTTGGCTTTGAGGTAGATGAAATTCAATTAGATGAAAAATTATATGGTGGCGGAGCTAGAAGCTATTTGGCTGCTCTGAATGCCTTAGAAGTGCCTTGCCAACAATTGGCACTAGTTGGTCATAATCCAGATATCTCTTTCTTGGCAGAATATCTTACCAGAGCCGATATGGGTATTGGCAACGGCATGGACAAAGCGGGCGTAATTATTCTTGAATTCGAAAACCTTAAGTGGAGTGAAATATCGAGCAAAGATGGCAAATTTATTGCTTATCACTCGCCCGTATCGATTGCAAACGAATAAATTAAATTATATGTCGGACTACCCCTCTAACAACGGAAACAGAAAATTATTCAGAATCATTTTCTTTATTTTCCTAGCAGTTGTGCTGTATTTTTTATACGATTTATCGAGACATACCACAGCACCTTGGAACAAGAAGAAACAATTGGAAAGAGCATTTTAATGGAGACTCGGGGAAAAAATCCCCGAGTTTTTTATTCACTTAAATAAGCTGATAATTTTTCTTGAATATCCAAAGCGACATTTTCCACATCTTCAACCAAAGCCATTGAAAGCTCTTTGTCTTCTATTGACGAATGTTCATGTTTGAGAGATTTTATATCCGACAACAAAGGAACGATTGTTCGCCTTCGTCTTTCTTGGATAATTAATTTGGCTACTTTATCCATCGATTTTTCCGCAATAAAATAATCTTTTCTATCACCCGGAATTACTTGTCGATAGACCAAGCCCCACTCCATGAGGCTGTGGATGTTCATGTTGACATTTCCTCTGGAAATTTGCAAATCACGCATGATATCATCCGAATTGAGTGGTTTTTCGGCAGTCAATAGTAAGGCATGAATCTGAGCCATTGTTCGATTTAACCCCCATTGATTAGCAAAAGATACCCAAATTTGTACGAATTTGGCTTTGTAACTCATTTATTTCTTAGTTTTCGGCTTTTTGGAAATTACGGCAATTTTCATTTAATGACAAAATTACGTATATTTTATAAATTTATCCTAAAATTCGTTAAAGATTTTTTACAAATATTTAATATCCAATTATTTAAATACATTTTGAAACTATAATCGTGTGATTTAAAAAAACATTTACAAATTTTTATTTATTTCGTATTTTCAAACAGACTACAACAAACTATGTTCTCAGCTCAAATCTATATAGAACGCCGACATGCACTCAAAAAGTTAATAGGCAAAGGCAGCATTCTGATTCTCGGAAACAATGAATCTCCGATGAACTATACCGATAATACTTATCGATACCGTCAAGACAGTAATTTTCTGTATTTTTTCGGCATCAGTCACCCTGGCTTAGCCGCTTTGATTGATATTGATTCTGGAGAAGAAACTATTTTCGGAAATGAATTTTCAATGGATGATATTATATGGGTAGGTCCGCAAGCCACTATCGCCGAAAAAGCGAGAATGGTGGGAGTCTATCGTACCGAGCCATTTGAGAAGCTTGCTAGTGTTTTACAATCGAAATCGCTTGTTCATTACACACCTCCCTACCGACACGACAACTTGATTCTCTTAGGCGAATTACTAAATAAATCTATCGGAAAAATAAAAACGGAGGTATCGGAAACTTTGACAAAAGCCATTGTATCACTTCGGGAGATTAAATCATCTGAGGAAATTACACAGATGGAAGATGCCGTAAATATCACCAGAGAAATGCACTTACAAGCCATTTCTGCCACTCGGGCTGGTCAAAAAGAATATGAAATTGTAGCAAAGATTCATGCCAAAGCCATAGAATTTGGTGGGGATTTGGCTTATCCGATTATTTTTTCAGTCAATGGCCAAACCCTGCATAATCATTATCATGGAAATACCATGACAGACGGTCGCTTGGTCATTAATGATTCAGGAGCAGAAAATAGTGCATTTTATGCTGGAGATATTACCCGTACCTTTCCTGTATCCAAGCGTTTCAGCGAAAAGCAAAAAGAAATATACAGCATCGTATTGGAAATGGAAAATCAGGCCATTGCAGCCATAAAACCTGGCATTTTATACAAAGACATTCATTTGCAAGCAAATAAAATATTATTAAATGGAATGAAGAGTCTGGGTTTTTTAAAAGGAGACACCGAAGAAATGCTTCATTTGGGTGTACAAGGATTATTTATGCCTCATGGTTTGGGTCATGCCATAGGCTTAGATGTTCATGACATGGAAGATTTAGGAGAAAACTTTGTAGGATATACCCCTAATTTGGAAAGAAGTACACAATTGGGGCTAAAATCGCTTCGAATGGCAAAAGAGCTAAAAGAAGGATTTGTCATTACGGTTGAACCAGGAATCTATTTTATTCCAGAATTGATTGACAAATGGAAAAATGAAGGCAAATTTGCTGAATTTATCAATTATTCTTTATTAGAAACTTATAAAGATTTTGGTGGCATTCGAATCGAGGATAATTGTGCTGTTACCAAAGATGGTAGCAAAATATTAGGAAAACATATTCCCAAAGCAATCAATGCCATTGAAGATTTGAGAAATAACTTCTAATCTGATATTTTTAGAAGTATTCCGCTCGACACAGAAAGGTTTCCAATACTTTTCTGTGTTTTTTGTTGTATAAATATCAAAAAATGCAAAAATAAGTCTGATAAAAGTCCACCTAAAATTCTTATTTTTGTAAATATTTCAGCAAACATATTTAGAATGAAAAAATATTTATTTATTTATGCCTTTTTGGGTATAAAAACTCTAATTCTTGCCCAATCTCCAATCGTAGATAATCAAGCTTATTCTGTAAAATTTTTGGAGGAAAAAATAAAAATTGATGGTGTTTTAGATGAAAATATTTGGCAAAAAATAGATGCTTTACCTGATTTTTGGGAGTTTTTTCCGAAAGATTCTATTAAAGCAAAATCTCAAACATCTATTAAGCTAGCCTACGATGATAAATATGTTTATATCGCTGCAAAAATGATTTCTAAAGGCAATCATTACATTACTCCGTCTTTCAGACGGGATTTCCGTGCCGGTGGAAATGATAATATAAGCTTTCTATTTGATACCTTCAACGACAAAACCAATAGCTTTCTATTCGGAATAAACCCTTTTGGGGTCATGCGGGAGGCTTTACTTTACAATGGTGGCACTGCCAACGAATATCTTAATGTCTATTGGGATAATAAATGGCTGGGAGATTCTAAAATTTCAGACGGATTTTGGTCTTGTGAAATTGCCGTACCATTAAGTACCCTTCGATTCAAAGAAGGAAGTTCTCGCTGGCATTTCAAGGCTTATCGCTTCGATACACAATCCAACGAACAATCAACGCTCGTGAGGATTCCTCAGAATCAAATCATCATGAACTTGGGATATTCCATGCCCATTACTTTTGAAAAGCCTCTTAAAAAATCTGGTGCTAATGTCTCATTGATTCCTTATACTTCAGCTGGTATTACCAAGGACTTTGAGAGGATTAATCCTGATGCTGGAAATAAAATTAACTTTGGAGGCGATGCCAAAATTGGACTAACGGCAGGTCTAAACTTAGACCTTACTTTTAACCCTGATTTTTCAAATGTAGAGGCAGATAGACAAGTCATTAATCTGACACGTTTTGATGTTAATTTCCCTGAACAAAGGCAGTTTTTTCTCGAAAACTCTGATTTATTCACTGGTTTTGGTAGTTATAATACCAATCCTTTTGTGCCTCCTTCTGGAACTTTGGGTACTGGTGCAGCAGGAAATCAACTGGTAAGTCCATTTTTCTCTCGACAAATTGGTATCAGTTTGGATACCTCCACAAATTTGAACGTGCAAAACAGAATTTTATATGGGGCGAGGGTAAGTGGCAAAATTGATGACAATTGGCGGGTGGGTCTATTGAATACCCAAACGGCCGCCAATGATTATAAGCATACCAGTAGCATGAATTATACCGTTGCTGCCATTCAAAGGCGGGTATTCAGTCGCTCCAATATTGCTTTTATTTTTGTCAATAAACAAGTTTTAGGAAATGAACTTTATGGACAAAATGCTTATAACCGGGTGGCTGGTTTGGAATATAACTTGGCAAGTAAAGACAATCGTTGGACAGGGAAATTATTTTATCATCAGGTCTTTAGCCCAAGCAATAAACAAGATAAATTTGCACATGGCTTGATGCTAAATTACAGCATAAGAAAAATGATTGTCAAGTGGTCACATGATTGGGTCGGCTCGGGATTCGATGCTGAAGTAGGTTTTGTTCCCCGAAAAAACTTCTTCCACATCAATCCTACCATTGGTTTTAATCACTTCCTAAGTTCTTCTATTCTCAACCGTGTCAGCTATGGATTTGCTTATGACCAATTCAATCAGCCTGGACTCGGATTGACTGACCGCCAAGCAGGACCATTTTTATTGTTGGGTTTTCAGAATACCTCCAACGTTTTGCTGATGTTTAATCAAAATTATACTTATTTATTCAATGATTTTGATGCTTTGAGAAGCAACAAACGTTTTCCATCCCTAAAAAAGGGTTCGAGCTACCATTATTTCAATGTATCTGCAAATTATGTATCAGATATGAGAAAAAAAATCTCTATCTCATTTCAGCCAATGGCTGGTCAATATTTTGATGGAAATATCTTGAGCTTGGTCGGAAATGCCGCTTACCGTTTTCAGCCTTACGGATTTCTGTCTATGAACTTTAGCTACAATAATATACAACTTTCAACAGGCAAAAACCAAGTATTTTTGATTGGACCAAAAATGGATTTGACATTTACGAAAAGCTTGTTTTGGACTACTTATGTTCAATATAATAGCCAATTTAAAAACTTAAATGTAAATTCAAGATTACAATGGCGATTTGCACCGGTATCGGATTTTTTCTTGGTTTATACGGATAATTATAATTCAGAAACATGGATGCCTAAAAATCGTGCCATTTTAGCTAAAATTACTTATTGGCTGAACCTATAAATTCTTATTAAATTCGACATTCAAGTAGGTCGAAAAATTAATCGATATGAAAAATCAATTTTTGAAAATATTTGGTGCTTGTATTATTTTTTGGTTTGGTTTGGATTTATTACTTGGAATTTACCAAGTGCGTACCTTTACTTTTGTGGATGACCATACACTCGTTTCTTACTTCGACGAGCTTCAACAAAAAAAGTTTTGGTCACTTTTTAATGAAATTCTCATTCAGAACGACCGATTTCGCCCTCTGTTGAATATTCATAAAATTATTTTTCTTTCGATTTTTGGATTAAATATTCATCTTTGGGAATTTTATTTTTTGATTTTAGGTGCTGCAACCTCCACCGTTTTTATCCTTTATTTTCAGAAAATCAATTTTAGCATCAAAGAAAGTATTTTAGCAAGTATTCTACTGCTTTTCGGCATGCAAGGGGTCATTTGGTGGGTGTTCGATTCCTCCGAAAATCTTGGGATGTTGCTCTTAGGTATCGGATTGTTATGCCTCGAAAAAAGTAAAAATTCTCCCAATAATGTTGTTTTTAGGGGTATTGCTTATGTTTCTATCTTTTTAATGTCTTTGTCGAAAGAAAGTTTTGTATTTGTGTTGCCTCTTTTAAGCTATTTATATAGAAACAATAAATCTTTCAGCATTTTTTCAATTTTCTTATTTTTAGTCGAATTGGTTATCATCAAATTCTATATACAAACTACTTTCGGTGGGTATGCAGGGGTAGATGAAGCGACATTCGGTATCAAAAATATTGTAAAAGTTTTTGTTCAATATTTATTAAGGGCTTATGGCTTTAGTCTAATCTTTTTGGTATTTTTATGGTTTAAAGAAAATAAATTTAAACTCAAAAATACCCAATTATTATATCAATCCGCCATAATTTTTATTTTGGGAGTATGTCCTTTTCTATTAATATACACCAAATCGGGCATCAATGTCGGCAGATATGTTCTTCCATTATTATTGGGACAGATACTAATTTTACATCAATTTTATCATCAATTAAAGACGAAAAGGTTTCAACAAATCACTTGGCTTGTGACGATAGCACTACTCGCTTATCATAGCATTAAGTTTGTAGAAATTCAAACACATTTTAGAAAAGAAAACATTACTTGCCAAGAATTTTTCGATAAAATCGAACAAAATATCCCCAAAAGTGCCAAAATAACAATCATTGCTCACCCTCAAGAAGATTTGGAAGCAGGTGAAGCTCTAAAAAAATACCTGATATCCCCTTATTTTTTAGATAAGCCCAACACCCAATTGCTATATCTCAATCCTCAAGACCAACGTTTTGAAGAACAGCTAAAGGACGAGCATCATAAAAAATACATCATTCTTTTGAATGA
>JACCDQ010512986.1_pt1 | contig 18467 bp, 12 predicted proteins | sample 7446031 | NCBI WGS metagenome assembly JACCDQ01 (sample SAMN15323442, study PRJNA562643) | freshwater metagenome | isolation source: river surface water | place: USA:Blue River Watershed | collected 2017-08-17
ATTGTTTTATCAGAAAATTTAAGACCCCTTTCCCTCGCGGAACATCATCAATTTTGTCTCGGTAAAAGCGATCGCATTTGTTTACGACAAATTTTTGAACATCGGGGGCGGGGCATTACCGAAGACTATCTGGATCGGTTAATTCATCGCAAAGCCCAATTATACCGGGCAAAATTAGCCAATCTGGAAACTCTGCCGATCTATGAGGGAGTGAGGGGATTTTTAGAACAAATCCAACTCCGTCAATTACCGATCGCCCTGGTGACCGGTTCCATTCGTTCGGAGGTCATTAATATTTTAGAACAGTCAAATTTATTGCCTTTTTTCGCGGCTATTGTGACAGGGGATGACATTCAAACCAGTAAACCCGATCCGGAAGGCTATCGGTTAGCCGTAGAAAAACTCAATCGAGCTTTGCCCACCTTACAGTTAACCGAGACCAATTGTTTAGCTGTAGAAGATACCTTAGTGGGACTCCAAGCCGCCAAAGCCGCCGGGATGCCAGTGGTGGGAATTGCCCATACCTATCCCTATCATTTTATGCACCGTCATGCGAATTGGGCCATTGATGATTTTTCCCAATTAGATTTAGACCGGGTGACGGTTGTTTTTGCCCGTCGTCAGCAGTCCCAAAGAATTTAAGTTCCGATGCTTGAGGTTTTTTCCATGGCCAAAGAAATGCCCACGATTTTTGGCAAAACCCGTTTTGTGATTGCTCAAATGGAGGAGTTGTTAGATAAAATCCTGGAAGGGGCGATCGCCTTTAAGTTGGGAGTCATCACCTATGTAAAACAGGAAGCGGTAGATGAAAGTTGTGAGCAAAAATTAGCGCAACTGATTGTGATCAAAAACCGAAGCAATGATCTGAGAAAATTAATTGGCGTAGAACTTTATACCGAGATGTTAATTCCCGATTCACGGGGCGATGTCCTAAGCTTATTGCAGGATTTATATTCTTTAATTGATATTTGTGAAGATAGTTTTCAAGAATTACTCATTGAAAAACCACAAATTCCTATCGCCTTTCAGGGGAATTTTATTGAATTAACCCAGATGGTATTTAACAGTATTGAATCCGCCGTTTTAGCCGCCCGTTTTTATTTTCGGGATCCGGGGAGGGCGAGGGACTATACCTCCCAGGTAAGCTTTTACGAGACAGAAGCCGATACCATTCGCCTGCGGTTGAAAAAACAGGTTTTTAGCTCGGATTTATCCCTCGAAAGAAAATTACATCTGCGCGATAGTATTGACTTAATTGATGAGATTGCCGATCAAGCAGAAGAGGTGGGCGATCAGTTAGCTATCTATGCCATTAAAAGAGCTTACTAAGTCCCCTCTCCATTGAAATCCATGGTTACGCCAATCCCAGGGAGTCAGTTTCCATTATGATTTTTAGGAAGCATTACCTCGCTTGGTGACTTTTTTAAGAATTTTAATCTGTACCATTAATGATGTTTTTCTCCCGTCGCTTACTTGTGTTGCCTTTACTCTTCGGGTTTTTACCGTTACCCGTTGGGGCTGTCCCTCGCCTCGATAAGACGGTGGAGTGTGAAATTCTAGTGGCGGGGGGAGGATTGGCCGGGGCGGCGGCAACCTACGAGGCTTTATTGGCCGGGAAAACCGTCTGTTTGACGGATATTACTGATTGGGTGGGGGGACAAATTTCTGCCCAGGGAACCTCGGCGTTGGATGAACGACCAACCCAGGCCAAGATGCTGTTTTATTCACGGGGCTATCTGGATTTTCGTCAACGGATTCAACAGGAGTATGAGACGCGCAACCCTGGGGATTGTTGGGTCAGTGAATCTTGTTTTTTACCCCAGGATGGCCATCAAATTTTAATGGCGATGTTAAAAAAAGCGGCCCAACGGGGTAACGGCAAATTGCATTGGTTTCCCAATACGGTGATTAAATCCCTCGACATCCAACCCGTCGGTCAGGGTCAACAAATTACTTCGGCGATCGCCATTCAACACCGCCCGGCTCCCGGTGCTCCGCCCTTAAATACCGATCCCCTATCCCAGACCCTGGAAGATAGCTATCGTTACGAAGATTCGGCCCGCTTACAGAAAACTATTCTCCAATTTGTGCCGCAACCCTCTCCCAAAAAAGAGCCGGCCCCCTGGTATGTGATTGAGGCAACAGAAACCGGGGAATTAATTGCCTTGGCCGATGTGCCGTACCGTCTAGGCATTGATCCCCAATCCTATTTAGAACCGTCGTCTTCTAGTAAAACTCCCGATCCCTATTGTACCCAGGGGTTTACCTATCCCTTTGCCATGGAAAAAACGGCAGAGCCACAACCCCAAACCATGCCCGCTTTTTACCCTGACCATGAACCCTATTACAGTTATGAATTACCCCGTTTAGCTGACCCGGATCTCTTGTTTACCTATCGGCAAATTTGGAGTCCTAACCCAGGGGAAAAAACGACCTTTGGCGGCATTACGTTTGAGAAACCCCAGGTCGGCAATATTTCCATGCAAAATTGGACTTGGGGGAATGATTATCGCCCTGGAACGGAGCAAGATAATTTGATTTATACCCGCGATCAATTAGCGGCAACCGGACAATTAAAACCTGATGGTTGGTTAGGAGGATTACGCACCCAAACCCTGAAAAAAGGAGAAGATCATTCCCTGGGATTTTACTATTGGTTAGTGAAAGGCACGACGGATTCCCAGTTAGGTGAAGGGGTGAAAAAGCCCTACGAAAATAATCGTTTTCTGGCGGGATTGGATTCCCCTATGGGAACCGTTCACGGTTTATCAAAATATCCCTATATTCGAGAGGCTCGTCGTATTATTGGCCGCCCCTCTTTCTATTATCCTGATGGCTTTACCATTTCGGAAGTTGATATTTCCCGCCGCAATTATCAAGATGAGTATTACCGCCAAAATCTTTCCCCAGAAACCTATCGTCAACTGCAAGCGACTTTAGCGGGGTTAGAGGGGCTGGATGTGCTGAGTGGTCAAGTGTCCCCCGATGCCGTTCAACGTCGTAAGCGTTCGACTATTTACGCGGATTCAGTGGGGATTGGTCACTATGCCATTGATTTCCATCCCTGTATGAAAAATGCACCGCCAGAGGCTCCCGGCAATACGGAAAAAGAAGGGGAACGCCAAGGGGCAACCCAGGCCTATCCCTTTCAGATTCCCCTGCGGGCCATGATTCCCCAAAAAATTGATAATCTCCTGGTGGCAGGCAAGGCGATCGCGGTGAGTCATATTGCGGCGGCGGCCTATCGGGTACATTCCTTTGAGTGGTCATCGGGGGCGGCGGCGGGAACGGTAGCGGCCTTTGCCTTGGATCAAGAAATTATGCCCTATCAACTGGTGCAAGAACCGTTAGTCCAACAGAAAAAATTACAGGAATTACAGTCTCTTCTAAAGGAAAATAATAATCCGATCGCCTTTCCGGATACCTCGATTTTTAATGAAACTTGGGATAGTTGGCAGTAAAAATTCTAGGAGATCAAGAGGTCAATATTTTCCCTATTGCTCACAAGCCCTTTTTTTCGTCATTATTCAGTGGGGCAAATTGATTAAAAACGAGATTCTATCGCTCAAAGCCTCATGGTATTATTCCCCTACAACTCATCTGACGCGCTACACATCAACCTTTAATTTATTTTGGAGAAGTTTAACAGCGCGAGACAGAGAAAAACTAATCACAAAATAAACCACTGCTACAAAACTATACATTTCCACAAGACGACTATCCCGTTGAGCAATTTTTGAGGCGGCTCCCAAAAAATCAGTTCCAGAAATGACATAAACGAGGGAAGTATCTTGAAATAAGATAATAGTTTGGGTTAATAAAATGGGAAGCATTTTGCGAAAAGCTTGGGGTAAAATCACATGGATCATCCGTTGTGAATAGGTTAATCCGATCGCCTTAGCCGCCGAAACTTGTCCCGATGGAATGGATTGAATGCCCGCCCGAATAATTTCACAATAATAGGCAATTTCAAAGAGGGTAAAACTAATTAAAGCCGTTTGATCGGGGCCAACGGGGATGGGTTCTTCCGAACGGGTTATTTGTTGGGCAAGGAGGGGAACTAAAAAATAAAACCAAAAGATCACTAATACAAGGGGAATAGAACGCATTAAGTTCACATACAATGCGGCGATCGCCCGTAGAGGTTGGAGGGTGGTTAATTGAGCCATGGCTAACAGAGAACCCAAAATGATGCCGCCGGCCATAGCAGTTCCAGTTAAAATGAGGGTGTATTGCATCCCTTTCCAGAGGTAGGGTAGGGATTGTCCAATGACGCTAAAATCAAAATTTTCCATTGACAGACCTTGAAAAATCGGTGCTTCTTTTGTAACTGAACAGGGAGAATTTCTGAAAAAATCAATGGCTCTCTTGGATTAGGTGTCAGTTGTTCAATTCGATACTTTGGGGCGCAAGCAGTTCGATAAATTCACTGACCACCTTGCCCCCCTACGCTCCCCTAAAACTCTTCTGTAGGGGCGAATTGCGTTCGCCCTTGAACGACATAAGATAAACCTATCATCCCAATTCCCGGAGAGCCAATCAAGTCTGTCAGGTATTAAGAAATTGGGTCTTAAGCTCATCCCATCTAAATTATACAAAACTCTCAGAATTCAACCTATTTGATGAACCACTTGATTAAAAAGGACTTCTGAAGATGGGGCGGATAACGCAGAGCGAATTCGATCCAAAACGATTTCTTTAAGACACTTTTATAATGACAAAACGTATCAAAACTGGCTTTACCATGGTAACAACCCATGCCGCTATGACCCACCCCACCAAATGGTAAGTCCGTTACCCCAACCTGTAAAATCACATCATTGATACACACTCCCCCCGAAGAGGTCTTTTGTAAAATTTCTTCCTGATGAGCTTGATTTTTGGAAAAGAAATAAAGAGCTAAAGGTTTAGGTCGTTGATTCACAAAAGCAATGGCTTCCGCCAAAGTTTGATAGGACAAAATAGGTAAAATGGGGCCAAAAATTTCCTCCTGCATCAAGGGAGACTGCAAATTTACCTGGTGCATTAAGGTCGGGGCAAAATAGCGATCGCCTGCTTGGTAATCCCCTCCATAAATCACCTCACCATCCACCAAAAGTTGGGTTAAACGTTGAAATTGGGTGTTGTTAATAATGCGACAATAATCGGGACTCAGGGCCGGATTATCCCCATACAAAGCTTGGATTTGAGTTTTTAAAGCCGCAATTAAAGGTTCTTGAATGGATTGATGCACTAATAAATAATCCGGAGCAATACAGGTTTGGCCCGCATTTAAAAACTTACCCCAAACAATCCGTTTAGCCGTTTGCGTCAGTTCCACATCTGGCTCAATAATACAGGGACTTTTGCCTCCTAACTCCAACGTCACCGGGGTTAATTGTTTAGCCGCCGCTGACATCACCACTTGACCGATACGAGTTCCCCCCGTAAAGAAAATATGATCAAATTTTTCAGCTAAGAGGGCTTGACTTACTTCGACTCCCCCCTCAACCACGCGAATAAACTCCGGGGCAAAATGTTGATTCAGGATTTGGGCAATGACCTGAGCAACCTGGGGACTCTGTTCCGAGGGTTTAACGATCGCACAATTACCGGCGGCGATCGCCCCAATCAAAGGCATAAGAGTTAACGCAAAGGGATAATTCCAGGGACAAATAATTAACACAACTCCTAGAGGATCGGGATAAATTTCTGCTCTACTAGGAAAAACCAATAAATTAGTCTTGACCGATTGGGGTTTGAGCCATTTTCTTAAGTGTTTGAGAAAATAATCTAATTCTTGTAAAACGGGATAAATTTCATAAATAGCGGCTTCAAATTGGGATTTATTTAAGTCGGCTTTTAAAGCAGTCTCAATTTCAACTTGATATTCTAAAACCAGTTTTCTTAATGTTTTTAATTGTTGTTGGCGAAATTCAAAAGATTGAGTTGCGCCAGTATAAAAATGATTTTTTTGTTGCCGAACGAAAGACTGAATATCGGGTAAGGTTGCTAACATAGGATTATCAAGATGAAACAGCTAAACCTTGTCTATTTTAAAAGCGGGAGTTTTTAGACCCCCTAGCTTCCCAACCTTGGGAGGAAACCGCAGAAGCCTTATGGAACAAGTTCTCCAGTATTAGCGATGGACTGAGCCTGTCGAAGTCGGGATTTAGGGGACAATCTTCAAAAACTAATCGGTTTCAATTTAGACGAGGTATAAAATAGAAACTACTCGTTATTTTAATTGATTTTGACATGCTCCCCCGCGTGAACGACGAGAGACTCTTGTTCAAGTCTATCCCACACGACTTAGGGCAGTTGGAGTATGTCAAAATGGTTGTGCTTGGCTTCTATGGAATGGCTAACTATGCGGCACTTTCTTCAACATCGGCTATTAACCTACACTTTTTTAAGCGTTTTGGCTCTCTTGATGTTATTTCCCTTGCTATGGCTATTGGGAACATCCTTAAAATCGCCCACCGAGGATGTCTTTGGCTCCCTTTGGCAGATTTTGCCCCAGTCTCCCACCTTGACCAATTTTCAAACGGTTTGGCGGGATTATCCCTTTGGTCGCTATCTGTTGAATAGCATGGCGATCGCCTTTTTAACGGTGAGTTTAAATCTGCTGTTTTGTTCGTTAGCGGCCTATCCCTTAGCGCGTTTAACCTTTCGGGGCCGGGATACCCTATTGGCGGTCATTGTGGCGACGTTAATGATTCCCTTTCAAATTGTGATGATTCCCCTCTATATTTTGACCGTTCAACTGGGTTTAAGAAATACCTATTTAGGGGTTATTTTTCCGGGATTAGCGTCAGCTTTTGGCATTTTTTTATTACGTCAAGCCTTTCAGGCGGTTCCTAAAGAATTAGAAGAGGCCGCCAGAATAGATGGTTGTCAAGAATTGGGAATTTGGTGGCATATCATGATCCCGGCTGTGCGTCCCTCGTTAGTGACTCTAGCGATTTTTGTGTTTATCGGTTCCTGGAGTGATTTTCTGTGGCCCCTCATTGTCTTGGATCAACCGGATTATTTCACCTTGCCCTTGGGCGTTGCTAAATTAGCCAGTGCCTTAAGTTTAGATTGGCGATTAATTGCGGCCGGTTCGATCATTGCGATCGCCCCCATTATTATTGTCTTTACCTTTGTCCAACGTTATATTATTCCCACCGAAGCGGGCAGTGGGGTTAAAGGTTGACATCTGTTTTGAGGTTTTGAGTCTTCACCCCTTCATCTGCCATGGTTACTCTTTCTGCTCCAAATTTTTTGTTACCAGGAGACCATGTAGGTTCCCAAGGCGTATATCAGCCTAGCTTGGTGATGCTTTCTGTGGTAATCGCCATCTTTTCAGCTTATATGGCCTTTTTAATGGCCCAGTTTGCTGAATCCGTTAAAGTCCAGCGCCTGCGGCGAACACTTTTTATTCTTAGCGGTTCGGCCATGGGGGTCGGGATTTGGGCGATGCACTTCATTGGTATGTTGGGCTTTGCTATCCCTTGCCATAGTCACTATGACCCCTGGATTACCGCGTTGTCTATATTGCCTGCCGTTGGGGCCAGCATCTTCGCCTTATTTTTATTGCATCGTCAACACCCCAGCCCTCAAGAATTAGCCAAAGGCGGCATCATCTTTGGTTTGGGTATCGGCACTATGCACTATACCGGCATGGCCGCCATTCACTTACAGGGAAAACTCTTTTATGGAATCGTACTATTTATCCTGTCTATCGTTGTGGCGATCGCCCTGGCAACCCTAGCTCTCTGGTTTCGCTTTTATAGTGAACAGCTTTTCCCCCGCATGGAAAAGTACAGCTTGACAACATCCGCGATCATCATGGGACTGGCGACCTCTGGTATGCACTACACCGCGATGACCGCCACCCACTTCCTCTGTGACCCCGGAGCGCAACCCATAAACGACGGACTGGAAACCTCTCAAGTGGCGATCATCGTGACCTTGGCTACCATTTTGTTAACCTCAGTGGTTATGCTGGTCGTGCGCCGGGAGAGCGTGGTTGAACGCCGCCAAAAACGGGAACTGGAGGAAACGGAAGCCTGGTATCGCCGCATCATTGAATCCGCCCCGGATGGGATGTTAGTGGTGGCTCCCCAGGGAATCATCACCCTGACCAATCCTGCCCTAGAAGTCATTTTTGGTTATGAACACCAGGAATTAATTGGCTGTTCGGTGGACTGTTTAGGATTGGAATCCCTCCTCACGGACTATATCCATCTCGAAGCCCATTCCTCGGACATGGGCCAAGCCTGTCTGCTTGGTGAACACAACGTAGAAATCCTGGCCCGTCATAAGGATGGATCCCCTTTTACCGTCGAAGTGGGATTGGTCGGATTACCGGACCTCGGTCAGCGTCCCCGGAGTCTTTTCGCCTCCATACGAGATGTGTCTGCTCGCAAAGAAGCAGAAGCGGCCTTGCGTCGTCAACGGGAACAGTTGCAAAATATCTTAGATACGGCTCCAGTGGGCGTGGCCATCTCGGTTCAGGGCAAAGTTCGGTTTGCTAACCCCAGAATTGGGGCCTTAGTGAATTTAAAAGAGGGAGACTCACCCCTGAAAATCTATGTTGATCCCAGCGATCGCAACCAAATGCTCCAGCAATTAAAAGAAAACGGCATTTGCGAAGACCGGGTTTACCAAATGTACGATGTAAACCATCAAACTCGGAATATTATGGCGACCTTTTTGCTCACCGAATATGAAGGGGAAGAAGGGGTTTTAGGATGGTTAACGGACATTAGCCAAATTAAGGCGGCCGAAGAAGAAATGCGACGAGCCAAGGAATTAGCCGAAGAAAGTATGCGGGTTAAATCGGACTTTTTAGCCAATATGAGCCATGAGATCCGTACTCCGATGAATGCGGTGATTGGCATGACTCATCTCGCTTTAAAAACCGAGCTTACCCCTCGTCAGCGTGAGTATTTAAGAAAAATTCAAATTTCTAGTCAGCACCTACTGGGTGTCATTAATGATATTCTCGATTTCTCCAAAATTGAAGCGGGGAAGTTAAGCATTGAAAGTATTGAATTTGAATTGGATAAGGTTTTAGAAAATGTGGCTACCCTCATTGCCGAAAAGGCCGGCAACCAAAGATTAGAACTCATTTTTGATATTGACCCCAATTTACCCACGAATTTTGTTGGTGATCCCCTACGGCTAGGACAAATTTTAATTAATTATGCCAACAATGCCGTGAAATTTACCGAAAAAGGAGAAATTCGCATTATCGTCCGTTTACAGGAATATCGTCAGGAAGAGGTCGTGCTTTATCTGGCGGTGAAGGATACCGGGATTGGTATCACTCCCGAACAACAACACCATCTTTTTAATAGTTTTCAACAGGCTGACACTTCCACTACCCGAAGATTTGGCGGGACAGGGTTAGGGTTGGCCATCTGCAAAAAAATTGCCGAGATGATGGGCGGTACGGTGGGGGTAGAAAGTGAATATGGCCAAGGCAGTACCTTTTGGGCGACCGTGGCTCTACGGAAAAGTACTGTTCCCCCCCGCCGCTTAGTTCTCAGTGCTGACTTGACGGGCAAACGGGTTTTAGTGATTGATGATAATGAAAATGCTCGTCTGGTGTTGGGGGATCTGCTGGAGCAAATGGGTTTTGCCGTTGACCTGGCCAGTGAAGGGGAAACCGGGTTAAGCCAAGTCGCTGAGGCCGATCGCCGGGGGAGTCCCTACGAAATTATCTTTTTAGATTGGCAAATGCCGGTTATGGATGGGTTAGAAGTGGCCCGGCGTTTGCAGAAGTCGCCCTTAGCGCACCATCCTTTTCGCGTGATTGTCACTGCCTACGGTCGAGAGGAGATTTTTCGTGGAGCGCAGGAGTTGGGGATTGCCGATATTTTGATTAAGCCGGTTAATCCGTCCCTCCTGTTTGATAGTCTGGTCAAGCTCTTGGGGGATCACGTCGAGGTCGAACATCGGGAAAGTCCCCCCGCCACCAGCGATCTCTTTAGTCAATTGCGGACGATCCAAGGGGCCAGAATTTTACTGGTTGAAGACAATGAGATTAACCAAGAAGTGGCGATCGAATTGCTGGAAGATGCTGGTTTTGCGGTAGATTTGGCACAGAATGGGCAAATTGCCCTGGATAAGCTCAAAACTGAGGATTATGATCTCGTCTTAATGGATATGCAGATGCCCGTCATGGATGGAGTCTCGGCCACGATCGCCCTGCGTCAACAATCCCGTTTTCAAGACCTCCCCATTGTGGCAATGACCGCTAACGTGATGGCCGGCGATCGCCAACGGTGTTTAGAAGCCGGCATGAATGGCCATATCGGAAAACCCATTGAACCGGAAGAACTCTGGAAAACCCTCTTGCGCTGGATTCAACCGAGAGAGAATCAACAGCCAGTCGCTCCAACGGTGACTCCTTCCCCCACCCCAGAACCCGTTATTCCCCCCATTCCCCAACTCAATACCCAGGAGGGTTTACGGCGAGTTTTAGGCAAAAAAACGCTCTATCTGTCCATGCTCCGCAAATTTCTCACCGGGCAAAACACCTTTATTCCCCAAATCACCACCGCCCTAGAAGCCGGAGACCGACAGACCGCCGAACGGTTAGCCCATAACCTCAAAGGGGTCGCCGGTAACATTGGAGCCAGTTCAGTACAGGAAGCGGCCCGGCACTTGGAAACGGCAATTCGGGAAGGGGAAACAAACCTCACCCCTCCCCTCGAACAGGTCGCCCAATGTCTCGAACCCCTACTCCAGGCCTTAGCAACCCAATTACCGCCCCTGGAAACCGCTCCGCCCCCCCCCCCCCGCTTTGACCGCCCCCAATTAGCCCCCTTTTTTCAACCCCTCAGCCCGTTATTAGCCGATGATGATGCGGAAGCCGCCGATCTCTGGCAGGAAAATGCAGAACTGTTACGGGGGGCCTTTCCCCAGAGCTATGGAGAAATGGAAAATGCCATCAATAGTTTTGATTTTGAAGCGGCTCTGACGGCCCTCACAACAGCCCAACAATCTCTAACTCCTTAAGGAAACCATGGAAACGCAGTCAGCCATCAACTCGGAACGGCCCACTATCCTCGTGGTAGATGATACCCCTGATAACTTGACCTTTATTAGTGGTCTGCTCAAAGAGCATTACCGGGTCAAAGTAGCCAATAATGGCGAAAAGGCTCTGACCATTGCCGGTTCCGATAACCCTCCGTCCCTCATTCTGCTGGATATTATGATGCCTGGCATGGATGGCTATGAAGTCTGTCGTCAACTGAAAGAGAATCCTAAAACGACAAGAATTCCCGTGATCTTTTTAACCGCCAAAGCTGAAGTCGCTGACGAACAAAAAGGTCTAGCGTTGGGGGCGGTGGATTATATTACGAAACCGATCAGTCCTCCCATTTTAATGGCTAGGGTCAAAACCCAACTACAACTCAAAGCCTCCTACGATGAATTGCAGGCACTCCTGGCTTTTCGAGAAGACATGGTAAACATGGTTGTCCATGATTTACGGAATCCTCTTAGTACTATTTTATTATTAGCGGAAATGTTGATTAAATATGGTCAGGCTTCGCCGGAGAAACAGGAACAAAAACTGAAAATGATTCTGGAAAATAGTCATCGTCTGCGCCTATTAATTGATGATATTTTGATCCGCAGTAAATTAGAATCGGGGAAACTCACCTTAAATTTACAACCGACGAATATTATTCCACTGTGTCGCACGGCGGTAAAAGACTTTGAAGAAGTGGCCGGGCGTAAAAATCTGGCATTAGTATTAATGGTTCCCCCGGTCGAAACCCTGGAAGTCATTACCGATCCCATGTTTCTGCGCCGGGCAGTGGATAATCTCTTGGCCAATGCCATTAAGTTTGCCCCCAGTGACAGCCAGATCACCCTAACTGTGACCGATGAGGGAGCCGAAGCCGTAACGTTGGCCGTGGCCGATCAGGGGCAGGGGGTCTCAGAGGAATTACGTCAACGGATTTTTGAAAAGTATGAGATTGGCACGTTGATGAAGGGTGTGAGTCAAACGGGTTTGGGTCTGGCCTTTTGTAAAATTGTGATGGAAGCCCATGGCGGGAGTATTGCGGTTCAGGAGAATCAACCCAATGGCTCTGTTTTTCTGTTAACGATTCCGAAAGAGCATTACTAAATTAAATTCAATCAAGAAATGAGTCTGGAGCGATCACCGGCTGTCGGTTGATAGTATTCATGGCGTAAAAAAGGAACCGAAATCACTTGACCGGTGGCTTCTCCCACCTGAACTGTTAAATTTTCTCCCCCGGCTTTAGTGCGGATATAACCCAACCCCCTAGGCTCTTTTTCCTGGGTAACACTGGTTAACAAACCAACTTTTTCCCCTGCTAAAGTAATCGGTGTATTCGGATCTACTGGACGGTCTAATACTAGACCCCAGAGGCGTTGTTTGACTCCTTGATAGGTATTTAAGCGGGTAATGGTTTCCTGACCAATATAACAGCCTTTATCAAAGGAAATGGCCCGCCATAGCCCAGTTTCTAAGGGGTTATAATCTTCCGTTAATTCTTGATCGGGAACCGGTAGGCCCTGATCAATCCGTAATTTTTCCCAGGTTGCTGGGGCGATCGCCGTAAAATTATCCTGAATGAATTGTTGCTGGAATTGAGAGCGGACTTCTGTGGGAACGATCAGGGTAAAACCGGGTAAATCCAGGGCATTGCCGGCGGCTAAAATAACCGGGGTATTTAACCAGGAAACGGTTAATTGTTGATTAGCTTCCGGCAAAGTTAAACCGCAAGTTTGGAGATAATCAGCAACTGAGGTTCCGTACAGTTGAAAAATCGCATATTCTGTTGAAAGATCCTCAAGGCTGACCTGATCCATCGGAAAAATATAGCGATCCATCCAATTCAGTAAAAACTGACGACGTGGGTTAGAAGCGTGAATTAATAGGGACTCTTCCTGTTTATAAGCCGTTGCTAAATCGAGGGTACGCCCAGTGGAATTGACAAATACCGTCCAACAATGATAACCCACCTTTAACTGATTAATATTATTGGTGGTTTGGTTATGTAAAAATCGGACACGATCTCCCCCTTTTAAGGCCAGTAAAGTGTTCTCTTCTGGCACGTAAAAACTTAACCCCTGGGAGACCTCTGATAAATTGGCGATCGCCATCATTTTCACTCCTTAATCCCACGAAATTGGATTGAATGACGCAAGTTTCATTTAAGTTAACTTAAGTTAAGTAATTTAATTTAATTTACCACAGAAGTTAACCGGGGTATTCTCTTCATGAAGTCTCAATCTCACCCGGCAGAGCCGCAAAAAGACGCTGAATTAACCCCTGGGTTTTGTCATCTAGGGCGTGCCAATCCACTTCCCCTTGGTCATTTAATAAGGTGGAGTCAATGGCGACGGTTACAGCATGATCCCTTTCTGGCTCTGATTGCTGAAAAGGGTGAGGATGATAATTGACAAAACAAATTTGAAAACATAAATCCCAGAGATCGAGGGTTAAATGATGATCTTGGCGACGAAGATGCAGATGATAACCTGGATAGGGTTCCAAGACTTCTTCATACTGACCTTGCCAGGATGACGTTTCCAACGTTTGCCGTAAATGATCAATCACACGAATTAAGGCCGGTTGCATTAATAATTCAGCACGTTCCCAATCTTGAGCATCTTTAAAAACAGGTTTGACCATGGGTGAATAAGCTCATTCATCAATTTGCATTAGGATTAATCGAATAAAAATTCCCAATCATTAGCGAATAATCCTGGATTTAATCATCTGGAAATTGCCAGCAGGAAATCGTCTCAACATTGGAACTATGGCATTGAGGACAGTTGACATTTTGGCGGGAATCTACCCATTCCCAATCACAAGCTCGACAGTGACAGAAAATATTATGGCGATCGGCTTCTGCTAGGTTAGCCAACCAGGTTTGAAGTTCTTCCGTAGAAAATTGACCCATTATTCTCCATCAACGGATTGGCAGAACAGCGATAATCAGGCATAATTTTAAGCATATCATAGCGTGATGCTGGTTATGTCTTATTCTTGGCTAATGCTTCAGACTATTCTCCTGAGAACGTTCTATTTTTGTTGCTGTTGGGGCTTGATTTTTGCGGGAAAAGGATCGAGTGAAACCCCGACTGCCTCGCCAGATTCTTCGTTGGATCTGAGTCCGGAAATTGTGGAGAGTAGCCCGACTTTACAACGTTGGCAAAAAGCAGTACCGGATCTACAGGAAGAGATTAATCAAGATCCCAGTTTTCGGACTCGTTGGCGATTGGGTTATAATCAATTTCCGTCTTCTAGTAACAGTAGTGGTCTAGGAGTCGGATTCACGGATTTATGGGTAGGAAATTCGGCTTTTACGGTGGATGGTCAGTACGCTACGAATTTTGGCTCACGACAATCTTTAAATTTGAATCTTAACTATTATTTATTACCTCTGGGTTACTACGCAAATATCGCTCCTTCGGTGGGATATGGTTCCATCGTGACGGGAGATTATTCTACGGATGGGGTTAATGTGGGTGGGAAAGTCACGCTTGCCCTTTCACGCACAGGAGCGGCAGACATCGTTTTTAGTCAGAATTTTATTGCCCCTGGCAGTGCTAATGAGGTGGGAATTTCAACTCTGGCAGTGGGCTATGCGATCGCCGAGAATTGGCGAATTTCGACGGATTTACAACAGCAAAATTCCATTGCCCAAAGGGATAATCGGGTGGGTTTATATCTGGAATGGATGCCCTAAAGGATTGATTTTAAAACCGAACTTTCGCCCCTCGTTTCCTTGTCCCCCTATCCCAATTTTGGTTTTGCCCCCCAGCCCCCAATTTTGGGGGAGAAATTTGATAGTTTTGCCCTTCGACTTCAACCTTGGAGGAGAAATTTAGAGATCAATTTTAATTTTCATTAAGTTTTGATTAAGTGCGTTTAAGGTTAACATGATACAAGCGATAAACCCATTGCCAAAGACGTTTTAATTGCTCTTCTAGCCAAAGCACTACTTGATCTAAATGGGATAAAATCCACTCCAAAGGATGTTGATGATAACCGATCGCCTTGGCTTCTGTTTCAATCCAATCAAAGGCCGCTTCTAGCTCCACTTCCCAGGGTTTCTGCACTAACTTTTGAGTCTTTTGAGTGGTGGTTACGGTTGCCTGGGACGCGATTTTGGGCGGATCTAAATTAATGGCACTATCGGGTAAATAGTCGTCATCAGGGTTTTCTGAAACGAGAACAGTCTCGGTCATCACCACCTGAGCCGGAGAAGCGATCATGAGGCTAGGGGATGTTAACCCCGGCAAAGATTGACCCCGGAAGGTTTTTCCCGATGACCCAAATAAGTCTTCTAGTAATAACCAATCGTCTTCCGGTTCCAGACTTACTTGAGCAGTGGGTAACGTTTGGGACGGGGATGTTCCAAAAAAGTAGGCGATCGCCGCTTGAATCAGGGCTTGAAGCTGAAAAGGATCGGGTTCAGGAGTCGTCAGGGCCTCAGATTTAGCCAGGGGATTGCCGCTTGAGGTTATGGTCGAGAGGGGGAACTTCTCCTGCCAGGCAGTGGTTAAAGTGGTTAAAGTTTCGGGTAATTTGACCTGCTGAATTAACTGGGTGGTTTTCTCTAGGGAAGCGGCCAAAAGTGGCTGGGGACGAAACTGGGTAAGTTGATGATTGACTTTCTGCTGAAATTGTTGCGCTAACTGGATTTCCTGATCTTCGAGATGGGCCACGGTTTGATCCAACTGTCGCAACAGGGGGGAGGGAGGCAGGGGGGCGATCGCCGTTATCGGAGTCGAGGAAAATTGCCAATGATAGGTTTTTTGCTCTAACCACCGTAACCCTTGCCAAACCCAATTCAGGGGAGCGATCACCGCCAAAGACGGATCGGGGGGCGTGTCCTGACTCTCGGCTAAAAGTTGTTCTGCCTGAGCAGTCACCAGGGGAAAAACTCCCATTTTTTTCTGGGTGAGGGCCCACTGTAATCGCCGTTCGTAGGAAAAATTGGCTAGGGCCAGGGCGATCGCCTGTTGTAGGGTTTGTTGTTGGGCCGGAGACAGAACTTCTAAAATGCGATTTTCCGTTGTTGTCAACACCAGTTGGCGATCGGCTAAAGTACAAGCCAAGCCGTGAATGACCATCTTGGGGGGCTTGCCTAACCCCAGCACCTGTTTAAATTGATGGGCCAGTTGACTGAAGGGACGAGCACCGGGGGAACTGGGATGAGAACTGGCCGGTAAAGCGGGTAAAGAGTTGCTAGAGGCTGGCGTTAAACTTTGGCGAACTTGCTCAAAAAAATCAGCAGAAAGAACAATTTCTGGTACTCGGAAGGGAGAGGCAACGGCTGGCTCTAAAAGGGAGTGAACTTTCTGGGGGATCGGGTCTAAGGGGTCTGCCGCGTTTTCAGTTAAAGCAAACCAGGGTTTGACCTGCTCTAAGACCTGGGCGAGGGGTTGATCTACTGGGGGTTCCGAGTGATAGGCCGGGGGTAAGCTCATCAAGGGGGTAGCCGACTGGCCCGGCGGTAAAGTTGGCCCTAGCCATTCTTTAGATTGAAAAACCCAGGCAAAGGGCATGATCAATAATTGCGCTCCCCATTCGGCGGCCACCTTCAAATGACGAAAGGTTTCCCCTAGGCGATCGCGGAGACGTAGGGACTGCCGATTGAGAAAATTAAACAGATGACTTTTATAGGGACGGCTAGAGTCAGACATCGGAACGCCACCAATCTCACAATTGATTTTAAGGTTATCATTAACCTCTCCTCAGTGTTACGTCCTGGGACTGTGAATCGAGGAAAAGCTGATGAAGAAAGAAAAAAGCTCTGAAACGCCAATGCTAGTTCCCAATAAAAAACTCCCACCACCGAGGCAGGAGTCCTATTCAATTAAAAGGGACTAATGAACTTACCTTAATTAGTCAATGTCTGGCATAGCCAATACGGGTTCCGTCTCACGATCAATGCCTTTCTCGAAACCAGCGGCCGCCGCACGAGCACGACCAGCGTGCCAGAGATGGCCAACTAAGAAGAAGAAACCAAGCACAAAGTGAGAAGTCGCCAACCAAGCACGGGGAGAGACATAGTTAAACGAGTTAACATCCGTGATAACCCCACCCACCGAGTTCAAGGAACCCAAGGGGGCATGGGTCATATATTCCGCCGCCCGACGCACTTGCCAAGGTTGAATATCATTGCGGAGTTTATCGAGATCCAGACCATTGGGGCCACGCAGAGGCTCTAACCAGGGGCCACGGAAATCCCAGAAACGCATGGTTTCACCACCGAAGATGATTTCACCAGTAGGCGATCGCATTAAGTATTTCCCTAAGCCAGTGGGGCCTTGGGCAGAAGCAATATTCGCCCCCATCCGTTGGTCACGCACCAGGAAGGTAAATGCTTGAGACTGAGACGCTTCCATCCCCGTCGGGCCATAGAACTCACTGGGATAGGCAGTATTGTTAAACCACACAAACACCGAAGCAATAAAGCCCATCATGGACAACGCGCCCAAACTGTAGGAAAGATAAGCTTCTCCTGACCAGATGAAAGCACGACGCGCCCAGCCAAAGGGTTTGGTGAGAATATGCCAAACACCACCGAAGATACAGATCAGACCGATCCAAATGTGACCGCCGATAATATCTTCCATGTTGTTCACACTGATGATCCAACCTTCACCCCCAAAAGGAGCTTTGATTAGATAACCAAAAATGGTGGCAGGGTTGAGAGTCGGGTTCGTGATTACCCGCACATCACCACCACCGGGGGCCCAGGTGTCGTAAACCCCACCGAAGAACATCGCCTTAAAGACCAGCAATAAAGCACCACAGCCTAACAGAATCAGGTGATACCCAATAATGTTGGTCATTTGGTTTTTATCTTTCCAGTCATAACCAAAGAAGCTGGAATATTCTTCTAGGGTTTCGGGGCCACGGACAGCGTGATAAATACCGCCTAAACCTAAGACCGCCGAGGAAATGAGGTGTAATACCCCAACGACAAAATAGGGGAAGGTATCAATCACTTCACCACCAGGGCCTACCCCCCATCCGAGGGTCGCCAAGTGAGGCAAAAGGATTAACCCTTGTTCATACATCGGTTTTTCGGGAATGAAGTGAGCCACTTCAAACAGGGTCATTGCCCCCGTCCAAAAAACAATCAAGCCGGCATGGGCAACGTGAGCACCGAGTAATTTCCCCGATAAGTTGATCAGACGGGCATTACCCGACCACCAAGCATAACCAGTGGATTCAATGTCACGACCCCCAAAGCCAGGGGTATTAGAGAGCGTTACCACGGGGGAGAACCTCCTCAGGGAAGATAAAGTTTTCGTGGGGTTGATCTTGGGGAGCCATCCAAGCCCGCATCCCTTCGTTCAACAGGATATTTTTGGTGTAGAAGGTTTCAAATTCGGGGTCTTCTGCCGCCCGTAACTCTTGGGAAACAAAGTCGTAGGCCCGTAGGTTCAAAGCTAAACCGACGATCCCGACCGCACTCATCCATAAGCCC
>JACCDQ010128862.1_pt1 | contig 18466 bp, 17 predicted proteins | sample 7446031 | NCBI WGS metagenome assembly JACCDQ01 (sample SAMN15323442, study PRJNA562643) | freshwater metagenome | isolation source: river surface water | place: USA:Blue River Watershed | collected 2017-08-17
CATCGGCAAGGGTGTACCGCCCAAGGCTTTGAGACTGTACGCAATGTTGCCAGCACATCCACCAAAGTCACGACGCAAAGCGGGGACTAAGAACGACACGTTCAAGATATGGAGTTGATCAGGCAAGATTTGCTCAGCAAATCGACCTTCAAAGTCCATGATGGTGTCAAACGCGAGCGAGCCGCAAATCAGCGATGCCATAAAAAGACTTTCAAAAAATCAAGGGTAAAAAACAACAGCACGAAAGCCGCTGACACGTTGGCTGACTTTGTCATCCAACTCAAAATTCAAAGTAGAACGAACATCACGTAAAGCTTGCACATGGTCTTTGCCAGACAACTCAGCAGCGGTGAAAACACGGCGCACCAATACTTGGTCTTGCAAATCGGTCAGGCTCAACTCCAACGCAGGCATTGCCACAGGATGGTGCTGCGTGTTCTTCAAACGCAGCTGCACCGTATACCCCCCCTGCGGGTTTTCTGTGAAGCTGCTGCTTTCAATCAGCACGGCCTCGGGCTCACGCGGCCAAGTGACCTCGCATGCACACAGGGCACCTAACAAGGGGCGCAGGGCTGGCTCTTGTGCCGCTAACCAATTGCGCTGTGCCACTACCCATTGCAGCAGCAAAACCAACACCAGCGCCACAGAAGCCCCCAACCAAGTCCAGGGCACTGCCCCATCCGAAGTGACGGTGGATATTTTTTTTGCAAACAAATCCTCCTGTGTTTTAGCTGCCACAGGTGCCATGGCTGCTCGAAACAACGAAGGTGCATGAGCTTGGGGAGAAGGGGGCGGGGGAATTTGCGGCGGCGTCTCGAAATAAAGTGCGGCCTCAAACACATGCGCGCAACGACCGCACCGCACCCACCCTTTGGCCAGCTCTAGCTGTTGGGGCGACACCTTGAAGGCGGTCTCGCATTGGGGGCAATGGGTAATGTGCATCAGCAGTGCGCGGTCATCAAAATCCAGCCGTCTTCAGAATCGCTCACTTGCAACGTGCAATACGGCGCGTAAGCGTCTTTGAGTTCTTGGGCTTGTCGCTCAAGGATACCTGCTAACACCAAGCTGCCGCCAGCGCCGACATGGCTACGCAACAACGGTGCTAAAACTTTGAGTGGTGTCGCCAAGATGTTGGCCAGCACGGTTTGGTAATGGCCATTGGCTTTGTCTGGCAAACCGGCGTTCAAGCGAACGTTATTGGCATCGGCATTGAGCACTGTCGCGGTGACAGCCGCTTCGTCAATATCCACCGCATCAATGGTGTTGGCACCATACAAGGCTGCGCCAATGGCCAAGATACCTGAACCACAACCGTAATCGAGCACGCGTTGGTTAGCCACATCGTGTGTGGCGATCCAGCGCAAACACATGCGCGTCGTGGGGTGCGTGCCCGTGCCAAAGGCCAGACCTGGGTCTAAACGAATGACTTTTCGCGCTTGCTCAGGTGGTTCGTGCCATGTGGGAACAATCCAAAACTCGGGCGTGATATCGACTGGCGCAAATTGCGATTGCGTCAAACGCACCCAATCTTGATCGGCAACAGGCTGAATGCCCAGCACTTGGCTATCCGCAAAAAAATCTTGCAAGGCCAACAAGCGCGACGCGTCTTTGGCTTGTGTTTCTTTTGCAAACAAGGCCACGATGCGTGAACGCTTCCAGCCTTCTTTGGGCGGCGGCATGCCAGGCTCGCCGAACAAGGCTTGCTCGGCATCGGTTTGCGCATCCGCATCTTCGACCGACACACTCAAGGCGTCGAGTGCATCCAGTGCCTCGCAAACAGCTTCCACGCTGTCTTCGGGGCACATCAGTCGCAGTTCAAACATCAGCGCTTATGAGCGGCAAGCCACTCTTCCAAGTAATGAATATTGGTGCCACCCGCCATGAACTTGGCATCCACCATCAACTCGCGATGCAAGGGGATGTTGGTGTTGATGCCTTCGACCAGCGTTTCAGCCAAAGCGGTGCGCATGCGTGCCAAAGCTTCGTCACGGGTGTCGCCGTGCACAATGATCTTGCCGATCATCGAATCGTAATTTGGCGGCACATAGTAGTTGGTGTAGATGTGTGAATCCACGCGCACGCCAGGACCACCAGGGGCGTGCCACATGGTGATTCGCCCAGGCGACGGAATGAACTTGAATGGGTCTTCCGCGTTGATACGACACTCAATCGAGTGACCGCGCACGTGGATGTCGCGCTGCGCAAAAGGCAGTTTCAAGCCAGCCGCCACCATGATTTGTGTTTTCACGATGTCCACGCCAGTGATGTATTCCGTCACGGGATGTTCCACCTGCACGCGGGTGTTCATTTCAATGAAATAGAACTCGCCGTTTTCGTACAAGAATTCAAACGTGCCTGCGCCGCGGTAGTTGATTTTTTTACAAGCCGCCGCACAACGCTCACCAATTTTCTCGATCAGCTTGCGTGGAATACCAGGCGCTGGCGCTTCTTCGATCACTTTTTGGTGACGACGCTGCATTGAACAATCGCGCTCGCCCAAGTACACCGCGTTCTTGTGCTTGTCAGCCAAGATTTGAATTTCGATGTGACGTGGGTTTTGGAGGTATTTCTCCATGTACACCGCAGGGTTGCCAAAGGCGGTGCCCGCTTCGGCCTTGGTCATCGCCACGGCGTTGATCAAGGCGGCTTCGGTGTGCACCACGCGCATACCGCGACCACCACCACCGCCAGCGGCTTTGATGATGACGGGGTAGCCCACATTCTTGGCAATGCGTTTGATGGCCGCAGGATCATCAGGCAATTCGCCTTCAGAGCCAGGAACACAAGGCACACCCGCTTTGATCATGGCTTGCTTGGCCGACACCTTGTCGCCCATGATGCGGATGGACTCGGCAGTGGGGCCAATGAATTGGAACCCGCTCTTTTCAACGCGCTCGGCAAAATCGGCGTTTTCGCTCAAGAAACCATAGCCAGGGTGAATGGCTTCGGCGTCCGTCACTTCAGCCGCCGCAATGATGGCAGGCATATTCAAATAGCTCAGCGTAGAAGCAGCTGGGCCAATACAGACAGCTTCATCAGCCAGCTTGACATACTTGGCATCGCGGTCGGCTTCGGAATACACCATCACCGCTTTGACACCTAGCTCGCGACATGCGCGTTGGATGCGCAGCGCGATTTCGCCACGGTTGGCGATCAGGATTTTTTTAAACATGGAAAGCCCGCCTGTTACTCAATGATGAACAGGGGTGCGCCGTATTCCACAGCCTGACCGTTCTCAGCCAAGATTTTGGTGATCGTGCCAGACTTGTCTGCCTCGATCTCGTTCAAGATCTTCATGGCTTCAATGATGCAAATGGTGTCGCCTTCTTTGACTTGCTGGCCCACTTCGGCAAACGCCTTGGCGCCAGGACTGGAAGAGCGGTAGAACGTTCCCACCATCGGTGACTTGACCGTGTGACCAGCGGGCGCGGCTTCAACAGCAGGCGCTGGCGCAGCAGCCACTGGCGCGGCCACTGGAACGGGAGCAGGTGCAGCCATTTGCGTCACCATCGCCACAGGGGCGGGTGCACTCTTGACGATACGGACCGTGCCTTCAGCCTCGGTGATTTCGAGTTCAGACACATTGGAGTCGGAGACCAGGTCAATCAACGTCTTGAGTTTTCGCAAATCCATAACTACATCCTATTTGTTGTAAATAAGGTGCTAATTTACACCAATTTCAAGATCTTCGCCTGCTAAAACTCCTTAGACCACCCATTTTTTGATGTCTTCAGACGTTAACTTGCCAAGTTTTCTTTGTATCAATTGACCATTGGCATTTAAAACGACGGTAAATGGCAGTCCGCCAACCTCATTTCCCAGCATCTTGCCGAGTTCTGTGCCGTTTAATCCAGCCAAACCAATCTTGTAACTCACAGGAAATTGCGTCAAAAATTGACGCACACGACTTGGTTGGTCAATGGCCAAGCCGATCACTTGCCAGCCATTTGATTCATTTTCACGAAAAAAGGCATCAATTAAAGGCATTTCTTCAACGCATGGGGTACACCAGGTGGCCCAGAAGTTGATTACCAAGGGGCGGCCTTGCAAAGTCTTCATTGACAAGGGTTCACTGTTGGGGGTGTCGAACTCGGCCGCCCAGAAAGCGTGAAGCGCTTCAGGTGCGATAGCGCCAAGCGCTTGACGCTTCCACGCCACCCCTGCCCCTGCAATGGCAGCCAATGCAGCCACGCCTGCGTACATCGCTGTACGCCTATTTGCGGTTAACGTCATTTAACTTCCTTTATCAGTCTATTTAATGCAGCCAGATCACCGCGGTAGGTTCGACCTTGGTCATCAGGCTTCAAAGCACCACGCAAGTCGTCCAAGTCATAAATCATCAGATGCACCAACACTTTTTGTGACAAGCCTGGGCAGCTGCTCAAAATACTCAGGGCATCCACCGCCTCCCCTTGAAAGCCCTGCACAGTACTGACCTCGTAGCGCACTTGGTGGTCAATGAGGCTGATCTCTGCGGATTTGGGATCATCGCAAAACAGCTGCAGATAAATATCAGACAACCCAGTGGCCGTGCCGCGCCAAACAGCTCCGCCTAAGTGAGGTCGGAAAGATGCCATGCGCACCATCCACACCGCCGCCAGCTCGCGCAAGGCGGCCAACTCGGCAGGTTGGGTGTCGGCACAGAACAAATCCAAATACTCACGCACTGCGTCTTCGACTTGGTCATTGTTAGGCAGCTGCGCGCGCGCATTCAAACCCAGTTGCTTCACCGCACGGCGTTTGGCAGGGCCGTATTCAAGCCCTTCCTCCACCACCATGCGCGCCGCCGTGGCTGCAATTTCTTCTTGAACCGTATTCATATAAGCACGATTGTGGGGCCAGCCAGACCGACTCGCTCAAGCGCAGCCGAAACACCCTCCTAAAATGGGTGGATGCATATACATATTTTGGGAATTTGCGGCACGTTCATGGGTGGACTGGCTGCGTTGGCACGTGAAGCGGGTCATAAGGTGACGGGTTGCGATGCAGGCGTCTACCCGCCCATGAGCGATCAACTACGCGCCTTGGGCATTGAACTGATTGAAGGCTTTGATGCCGACCAAATGCGCCTCAACCCCGATGTGTACGTGATTGGCAACGTTGTTTCACGCGCACGCTTGGCAGACGGCAGTCCAAAGTTCCCACTGATGGAAGCGATTTTGGAAAGTGGTGCCACCTATACCAGTGGCCCGCAATGGTTGGCGGAACACGTGTTGCACCACCCCAGTCAACCCCGCCACGTGTTGGCCGTGGCTGGCACACACGGCAAAACCACCACCACGTCGATGCTCGCTTGGATTCTTCAAGCCGCAGGCTTAGAACCCGGCTTTTTGGTTGGCGGCGTGCCCATGAACTTCGGCGTGTCTGCCCGCTTGGGCCGCTTGAGCAGCGCCGCTGACGTGGCCGCGCACAAGCGCACCCCGTTCGTGATTGAGGCCGATGAGTACGACACCGCCTTCTTCGACAAGCGCAGCAAGTTTGTGCATTACCACCCACGCACAGCCATTCTGAATAACCTCGAATTCGACCACGCCGACATCTTTGACAACCTAGCCGCCATCGAGCGCCAGTTCCACCACTTGGTGCGCACCGTGCCTGGCAGTGGCCGCGTGGTGGTCAATGCGGACGAAGACAGCTTGCAACGTGTCTTGAACCAAGGCTGCTGGAGCGGCGTGGCCAAATTTGGCGTAAGCGCCAGCGCAACGGGCCAAGATAGTTGGTCTGTCAAAGGCGAGCCAGACAACTTTGCTGTGTTGCACCACGGTCAAGAAGTGGGCCGCGTGCAATGGGGCATCACAGGCGTGCACAACCAGCTCAATGCCTTGGCCGCCATTGCCGCTGCAGAGCACTTGGGCGTATCGCCCGCGCAAGCCGCGGCCTCATTGACTGAGTTTCAAAACGTCCGCCGCCGCATGGAAGTGCGCGGCACAGTACCTCGCGCTGGGGGTGACATCACGGTGTACGACGACTTCGCCCACCACCCCACAGCCATTCGCACCACGGTCGATGGCTTGCGTCGCAAAGTAGGCCCGAACGCGCGCATCTTGGCAGTGTTTGAGCCTCGCAGCAACACCATGAAACTGGGTACCATGAAGTCACAACTGCCTTGGAGTTTGGAAGACGCTGACCTCGCGTTTTGTCACTCCGGTGGTTTGGACTGGGATGCCGTCGATGCTTTGTCGCCCATGGGCGCACGTGCTTCGGTAGCAGGGTCTGTGGATGAGGTCATTGCCCAAGTCGTCGCAGCGGCACAGGCGGGTGACCATGTGCTGTGCATGAGCAATGGTGGCTTTGGTGGGATTCACGCTAAGTTATTGGCGGCTTTAGGTTCGTAACTTCTATTGTTAGTTGCTCCTTGTTTGCGTGCTGCTCATATTTCTATCGCAAGCACACAGAGCGGCCCGCACCTGACACGGCTTAACGTCCCTACGGGCCGTGATGGCGCCGTATCAGGCACTGACCACTCTGCGTGCTGAGACTAAGCATGCGAACCGTTATTGCATTGGTTCCTGTTTCGCAATTCGATGACGCAGCAAGCACCTGTCATTTGCATAGATGCGTTTTTCGCACAACCAAAAAGTCGAGAGCGCGGTGTCTGATTTGGCGCCATCACGGCCCGAAGGGACGTTAAGCCAAGTCAGACACCGCGCTCTCAGCGTATCTGCAACTGAAGAAACGAAGCTAGGCCAAACCGACCTGACTCCGAATTAACCCAAAATCACGAACGCTTGCGACGCGCCGCCACAGCGTGAGACAACACGTCTAAAGAAGCGACCGAGTCATCCCAATCCAAGCAAGCATCCGTGATGCTCTTGCCGTATTCCAACTTAGACACATCATCTTTGCCTGGCGTGAACTTTTGTGCACCGCCGTGAATGTGGCTCTCAATCATCACACCGAACACCTGCTGAGAGCCACTGCTGATTTGCTCGGCAATGTCTTTGGCCACCACCAGTTGACGCTCATGTTGCTTGCTGCTGTTGGCGTGGCTGCAATCGACCATCAATGACGCGGGCAGCTTGGCTTTGGCCAACTCTTCACAGGCAGCGTTCACGCTGGCTGCGTCGTAGTTTGGCGTTTTACCGCCACGCAAAATGACGTGGCAGTCTTTGTTGCCCTTGGTTTGCACGATGGCCACTTGTCCGTTCTTATGAATGGACAAGAAGTGATGCCCACCTGCAGCCGCTTGAATCGCATCGGTGGCGATTTTGATATTGCCATCCGTGCCGTTCTTGAAGCCAATCGGCGCAGAAATACCAGAAGCCAATTCGCGGTGCACTTGGCTCTCGGTTGTGCGCGCACCGATTGCGCCCCACGAAATCAAATCACCAATGTATTGCGGGCTGATCGCATCCAAAAACTCGCTGCCAGCGGGCAGGCCAAGACGGTTGATTTCAATCAACAACTGACGTGCAATGCGCAGCCCTTCGTCAATGCGATAGCTTTCATTCAGGTACGGGTCATTGATCAAGCCCTTCCAGCCCACGGTCGTGCGTGGCTTCTCAAAATACACACGCATCACGATTTCCAAGGTGTCAGCGTACTTCTCGCGCAATGGTTGCAAACGACGAGCGTAATCAATCGCAGCCGCGGGGTCATGAATTGAGCATGGACCAATCACCACCAACAAGCGATCGTCCTTGCCATTCATGATGTGATGAACGACCTTGCGTGTCTTGGTGATGAGTTTTTCGACAGCAGTCCCTTGAATGGGGAAAAAGCGAATCAAATGTTCGGGAGGTGGCAACACGGTGATGTCCTTGATACGTTGATCGTCAGTTTGACTTGGGGTTTCAACGTGGCTTGAATAAGTGTCTGCGCTCATGTTCTGTCCTGCATTTCATTGGTAAAAACGTGGCAAAAAAAAACCGCCGGTAGTGCCGGCGGTAGGTTTGGGAGTTCGAATCGTTTGGGTACGTTCAGATCTCTCGACCGCCAGTGAAGCGTGAGAACCAAAAGTAACCAAAATAAAAACGAACCAATTTCATGGCGACAAATATAGCACAGCCCAATTAGGCCGTTCCACCGACAGTCAAACCATCAATGCGCAGGGTCGGTTGCCCCACACCCACGGGCACGCTTTGACCCTCTTTGCCGCAGGTGCCCACACCCGGATCGAGCTTCATGTCATTGCCAATCAAGCTCACACGCGTCAGCGCATCGGGCCCATTGCCTACCAAAGTGGCACCTTTGACAGGATATTGAATCTTGCCGTTCTCGACCCAAAACGCTTGGGATGCCGAGAACACAAACTTACCTGAAGTGATGTCCACTTGGCCGCCACCAAAATTCACGGCGTACAGCCCCTTCTTCAAGCTGGACACGATTTCTTCGGGTGAGCGATCACCACCCAGCATGTAGGTGTTGGTCATGCGTGGCATGGGCACATGGGCGTAGCTTTCGCGTCGACCATTGCCCGTGGGCTTGACGCCCATCAAGCGCGCATTCATGCCGTCTTGGATATAGCCCTTCAAGATGCCGTCTTCAATGAGTACATTGCGTTGGCTGGGGTTGCCTTCGTCGTCCACATTGAGTGAGCCACGGCGATCAGGAATGGTGCCGTCATCCAGCACCGTCACGCCTTTGGCGGCCACGCGTTGACCGATGCGACCACTGAACGCGCTAGAGCCTTTGCGGTTGAAGTCGCCTTCCAAACCGTGGCCGATGGCTTCGTGCAACAAAATGCCAGGCCAGCCTGGGCCTAACACCACACTCATTTCACCAGCAGGCGCTGGACGTGCATCAAGGTTAGTCAGCGCGCATTGCACAGCCTCATCCACATAGCTTTGCGCCAGCGCATCGTCAAAATGGTCCAAGCCAAAACGGCCACCGCCACCAGCTGAGCCCACTTCACGGCGACCATTTTGTTCGGCAATCACAGTCACGCTCAAGCGCACGAGGGGGCGCACATCAGCAGCAAGCGTGCCATCGGCGCGCACCACCATCACCACATCGTACTCACTGGCCAGACCAGCCATGACTTGAATGATGCGCGGGTCTTTGGCGCGGGCCATTTGTTCGACGCGGCCCAGCAGCTCGACTTTTTCAGTGCTGTTGAGCGAAGAAATCGGGTCCAAGCCACCATACAACGAACGGCTTGATGCGACTTTGCGCGTTGGTACTTTGACGCGCCCACCTTTGGCCGCCGCGCCAATGGTGCGCACGGTACGCGCCGCATCCATCAAAGACGCTTTAGAAATATCGTCGGAATAGGCAAACGCTGTTTTTTCACCGCTCACAGCGCGAACGCCTACGCCTTGGTCAATGCTGAATGAACCCGTTTTGACAATGCCCTCTTCCAAGCTCCAGCCTTCGGCACGGGTGTACTGAAAGTACAAATCAGCTTCGTCAACTTTGTGCGCTTTGATTTCGGCCAATGTTTTGGCCAAGTCGGTTTCGTCTAAACCAAAAGGCTCTAACAACAGGTGACGGGCAATGGCCAATCGCTCAAGGGTGGGTTCACGTGAAATCATGCGCGAATTATGACTGCACCAACTGCTTGGCCTTGGCCACCGACATCAATATCCCTAAGCCCAAGCCGAGCGTCACCATCGCCGTACCGCCATAGCTGATGAAGGGCAATGGCACGCCCACCACAGGCAACATGCCGCTGACCATGCCCATGTTCACAAAGGCGTAAATGAAAAAGCTCAGGGTCACACTACCCGCCAACAAACGGGCAAACAAGGTGGGGCCTTCCACCGCGATGGCCAAGCCACGCAGAATCAAAAAGATAAACCCAGAGATCAACAGCAAGTTGCCTACGAGGCCAAATTCCTCACCGAAGGCAGCAAACACAAAGTCAGTGGTCCGCTCAGGAATGAAGTCCAAATGGGTTTGTGTGCCTTGCATAAAACCCTTACCCCAAAAACCGCCCGAACCAATCGCGATCATGCCTTGGATGATGTGAAAACCTTTACCCAAAGGATCTCTCGACGGGTCTAACAAGGTACAAATACGTTGCTGTTGATAATCATGCAGGATAGGCCAACGGAAACCATCCGCACACAAGGTAGGCTCGAAAAACACCACCAAGCCAATGCCAATGACACCCAAGATGATGGGCGGAACGATGAGCCACCAACTCAGACCCGCAAAGAAAATCACGGCCAAACCCGCCGATAAAACCAAAATAGAGGTGCCCAAGTCAGGCTGACGCATGATCAACCCCACAGGCACCATCAACAACAAACCAGCCACTAAAAAGTCGAGCGGACGCAACTGGCCTTCTCGCTTTTGAAACCACCAAGCCAACATCAAAGGCATGGCGATCTTCATGATCTCGCTGGGCTGAATGACAACACCCACATTGAGCCAGCGGCGCGCGCCCTTTTTGGTCAACCCAAACAAGGCCACAGCCACCAACAGCGCAACGCCCACGGTATAGAGTGGCACGGCAAATGCCATCAAACGCTGAGGGGGAATTTGGGCCACCACAAACATGATGAAACCCGCAATGAGCATATTGCGCCCATGATCAAAGAACCGAGCGCCATTGGCAAAGCCTGACGAATACATGGTCAGCATGCCTGCACAAGCCAACAAAAAAATACCAAACGCCAAAGGCCCGTCAAAACCTTTGAGCAAAGGCATCAAACGCTGAAATGGGCTGGCTTTGTGAATGACGGTGGGCATGTATAGATTATCCCCTGTCAAACGACCACTCGGACGGGCAAGCTAGTATTCGGTATGACCTCAGCCCCTGTGCTCAACACCCCCCAACCGTCCATCACCCATGTGCTGTATCTGCATGGGTTTCGCTCATCGCCTCAATCCACCAAGGCGCGGCAAGTGGCTTCACTCATGGCCTCACAGTTTCCACACATCCTCTGGTGGTGCCCACAGTTACCGCCCTCACCCAAAGCCGCAGCCGCCTTGATCGCGGAGGGCACGGCACACTGGCCTGAACAGCGCATGGCCGTGATCGGCTCATCCTTGGGCGGTTTTTACGCCACATGGCTAGCAGCACAGCGGGGCTGCAAAGCCGCGCTGCTCAACCCCGCGATTGACCCAGCACGCGATTTGGCCAAATACATCGGTGAGCAAACCGCATGGCATGACCCAGCTGAACGCTTTGACTTTGCGCCCGAGTTTGTCGACGAACTACGCGCCCTAGAAGTTGGCCCGTTGCCGCACCCCGAACGTGTCTGGGCACTGATTGCCAAAGGCGATGAAGTGCTGGATTGGCGCGAAATGACCGCGCGCTACCCCAACTCGCCACAAGTGGTGATGGAAGGCGGCGACCACGCCATCAGCAACTTCGCGCACTACCTGCCCGAGCTGCTGGAATTTCTAGATTTGCAGCCTGCCTCCTAGGTGGAGCATGGGACAATGGCACCCATGTACGCATTGTTTGAAGAAGCTGGAAAATTCCAGACGGGCCGCATCCTTTCCGAAGCAGAGAGCTCGGCCCAAATCGAGCTGGAATCCGGCAAACGGGTCAAGGTCAAAGCCGCCAATTTGCTGCTCAAGTTTGAGAAGCCCTCACCCGCCGACCTGATGCGCGATGCGCAAGCTTTGAGCGCCACCATCGAGCTAGACCTTGCTTGGGAGTTCGCCCCCGAAGACGAGTTTGGCTTTGCTGACTTGGCCCGCGAATACTTCAGCGCACAAGCCACCCTCACCGAACAAACCGCAGCATTGTTTCGCCTGTACGAAGCGCCGCATTACTTTCGCCGCGCGGGCAAAGGTCGCTTCAAAAAAGCCTCTGCCGAGGTGATTGCCCAAGCACTCGCGGGCATCGAAAAGAAAAAACAAATCCAGGCACAAATTGAGGCGTGGGCAGCCGAGTTGGGCCAAGGCACTTGCCCCGCCCCCATCCAAACGCAGCTCTACAAAATCTTGTTCAAACCCGACAAGAATGCCCCCGAATACAAAGCCGTGGTCGAAGCCGCACGCGCCACACAAACAGCACCCTTGGCTTTGCTGCAAAAAGCAGGCGCGATCAACTCGGCGTACCAGTTCCATTGGCAACGCTTTTTGTTTGACAACTTTCCCAAGGGCACGGGCTTTCCTCACTTGCAAGCCCCCGCCATTGCAGACGAGTTGCCACTGGCCAAGGTGCAGGCCTATTCAATTGATGACTCGCAAACCACCGAGATTGACGACGCGTTGTCTGTGCAAGGCCTAGGCACGGGCACCGTCACACTGGGCATTCACATTGCCGCACCCGCGCTTGCTTTGAAGCCAGGCGATGCGATTGACCAACTGGGCCGTCAGCGCTTGTCCACCGTCTACATGCCAGGCTACAAAATCACCATGCTGCCTGATGATGTGGTGCAAACCTACACCTTGCAAGAAGGCCGCGACTGCCCTGCCGTGTCGTTGTACGCCACCTTTGACGAAACCACGCTCGCCTTGCAAAACACCGAGACCCGTGTGGAGCGCGTGCCAATTGCCGCCAACCTGCGCCATGACCAACTCGATGCCATCGTCACCGAGGCTTGGTTGAACGACGACAGTTTCACGCACGATGCAAGTGTGGTGGAACCCGCCATGCCTCGCGCACAACTCGCCTTTTTGTTTCGCTTGGCCCAACACCTCAAAGCCCAACGTGAAGTGGTGCGAGGCAAACCCGAAAACTTCAACCGACCTGATTACAACTTCCGCTTGGTCGGCAATGACGGCGCTGAGCCCAAAGGCCACGAACAAGTGCAGATCAGCATTCGCCAACGCGGTGCACCGCTCGACTTGATGGTGGCCGAGGCCATGATTCTGGCCAACAGCACCTGGGGCAACTGGATGGCCGAGCTAGGCGTGCCAGGCATCTACCGCAGCCAAGCCAGCTTGTTGCCTGGCGTCAAAGTGCGCATGGGGACCAAGGCTTTGCCACATGCTGGCATAGGCGTGCCCAGCTACGCATGGAGCACCTCGCCCTTGCGTCGCTACACCGACCTTGTGAACCAATGGCAAATCATTGCTTGCGCCAAGCACGGCAGCACGGCAGCTTTGGCTGCACCATTCAAACCCAAAGATGCGGAGTTGTTCTCGATCATCTCAGCATTCGATGGCGCCTACAGCGCCTACAACGCCTACCAAAACGGCATGGAGCGTTTCTGGACACTGCAGTATTTGAAACAACACAACATCACCGAACTCAGTGCCACCGTATTCAAAGCTTTTCCAGGCCAACCGCCAATGGCACGCGCCGATGACCTGCCCTTGGTCTTACCCGTCTTTGGCGGTGGCGATTTGCCACGTGGCGCGCATGTGCAACTGCGCTTGAGCGAGATTGACGACATCAGCCTCGACATCAGCGGTCACCTGCTCCACATCCTCGAAGTCGATGCACCGTCCACTGCACAAGAGACTGAGATGCTCGACGATGAAGACGACAGCGCTGCAGGCCCCATCGCACTGGCGATGGACGTGAACGAGGCACCCACGACGGAAGGAACGGTTGCGTGATGCTCTCGCGGTATGCATGGAAGCATTGGACAAGGCTGCAAAAAGCCTTGTTTATTTCACTCGTCTTCCATGGTGCACTCTTGACGCTGCGCATTGCGGCACCTGAGCGTTTTGATCGTTTGTTCAGTGATGCGCCGTTGGATGTGATATTGGTCAACACGCGCGCCAAAGCCGATGCACCCGACAAAGCTCAAGCCTTGGCACAAACCCAACTCTCAGGGGGTGGCGAACTCAAACAAGGGCGCGCCGCTTCACCACTGCCAACAGCAGCCACCACGTCCGTGGGTGAAATGACCGAATCCATGCAGCGCCAAGTCGCGGCCATGCGCAAAGAGCAATCGTTGCTGCTGGCACAAGTGAAGAACTTGCTTGCGCAGCTGCCGCCACCTCAGCCTCAGAAATCGCAAGCGGAGCAAGATGCGATTGAACAAAAGCGCCGCCAACTGCTCAAGCTCTTGGCAGAAATCGAACAACGCATCCATCAAGACAACGCGCGACCGCGCAAACACTACGTCAGCCCCGCCACCAAGCAAGTCGCGTATGCGCTGTACTACGACAAGCTGCGTCGAAAAATTGAAGACCGTGGCACGCGTTACTTCCCCGCCACAAGCAGCGGACAAAAGCTTTATGGTGAACTGACCATGATCATCACCGTCAACACCGATGGCCGCGTACTCGCTACCGAAGTGGTGCAAAGCTCGGGGCAAGCGGACCTTGACCGTCGCGCCCAAGCCATTGCCACTGCTGCAGGTCCGTTTGGCGAATTCACAGAGGACATGCGCAAACAAGCAGATCAACTGGCTGTCGTGTCGCGCTTCATCTTCAGTCGTGACAACACCTTGCAAACCAAAGGGGGTGAAGCCCGATGAACACCACACGCCTTCGTCCTTGGGTCCGATGGTTGTTATTGATAGCCGTAGCGTGGCTTGGTCTGCAAATTTTCTTCTTGGCACGCATCGCCGTCATGGCACGAGTGGCACCTGAGTCCACCTCGTTTGAGCGCTCAGAAGCTTGGCGCATCGTCAACACCAAAGACCGTTTGCGTTGGCGACAAGATTGGGTGCCATATTCGCAAATTTCTAACCACCTCAAGCGCGCAGTGATTGCATCAGAAGATGACATCTTTGCGCAACATGATGGTGTGCAGTGGGATGCCATAGAAAAGGCTTGGGCCAAGAACGCCAAAGCAGAGCTGCAAGCCAGCAAAAAAGCACAAGGCAAAGCCACCCCCAAAGTGGTGGGAGGATCGACCATCACGCAACAGCTGGCGAAGAACCTGTTCTTGTCTGGCGAACGTACCTTCATCCGCAAAGGCCAAGAATTTGTGCTAACGCTCATGCTCGAAGGTGTGCTGGGTAAGCAACGCATCCTCGAGATTTACCTCAACCATGTCGAATGGGGCGAAGGCATTTTTGGTGCAGAAGCCGCTGCGCAACATTACTTTCAAAAACCTGCTTCACAACTCACGCCATGGGAAGCAGGCCGCTTGGCGGTGATGCTGCCACGCCCCAAGCATTACCAAAAATTCCCGCAGTCTGAGTACCTCTCAGGCCGTACCGAAATTATTTTGCTGCGCATGGGCAGCGCACAATTGCCCTAAATGCGTATTCTTGGCATAGACCCTGGCTTGCGCACCACTGGGTTTGGTGTGGTGGAAAAACACGGCAACCAATTGTTGTACGTGGCCAGCGGCACCATCAAAACCAACAAGGAAGCCCAAGGCAATTTGGCCGAACGCCTGAAGGTTTTGTTTGATGGCATCCACGAAGTGGCTGACCGTTATAAGCCTGACACATCAGCCGTTGAAATTGTGTTTGTCAACGTCAACCCACAAGCCACCCTCTTACTCGGTCAAGCGCGTGGCGCATGCATCACCGCTTTAGCCACCTGCAACTTGCCAGTGGCCGAGTACACCGCCTTGCAAATGAAACAAGCGGTGGCAGGGCATGGTCTCGCTAAAAAAGAACAGGTGCAAGAAATGGTGAAGCGATTGCTCAATTTGCCAGGCCTGCCAGGCCCCGACGCTGCAGATGCATTAGGCATAGCCATTACCCACGCGCATGCAGGTCATGCCATGACCAAACTTGCAACAGCCACTGCGTTGCAACGCAGCACCAGCGGCATGTACAAAGCGGGTCGGACTCGCTGAGTTTTAAAAATTTGCAGCGGGCAAATTCAGCTCAACCAGTGCACCGCCATCCACGGCATTGGCAATTGTCAAACTTCCGCCGTGTTTTTCTGCAATCGATTTAGAAATTGACAAACCCACCCCCAAGCCATCTGTCTTGGTGCTCACAAATGGCATGCCAATTCTGAGTCGCAATGCCTCCGTCACCCCAGGTCCCGTGTCGCGCACTCTCACCACAACACGGTCATCTTGTTGCCCAACAGACACGAAGATTTTGCGATCATCCAATTCAGCAATGGCCTGTATGGCATTGCGGTAAACATTCAAAAGAATTTGTGACAGCTGCACTTTGTCACCCACCACAACGCCATCCTCATTTTCAAAATCCCATTCGAATTCGATTTTTTGATGCCTGATGTCGTGCATCAAGAGCTGCTTGACCTCTACCGCCAACACTTTCATGTCGACTTTTTCACCATCATGGGGCGATGGGCGAATGAAATCTCGGATACGGTCAATCAGTTCTTTGGTACGGTTGGCATTGCGTTCGATGTCTTGAATGGCTTCATTCAAGGCGCTGACATTGACCTGCTCCGAGGTCAATGCAGTCTTCGCAGAATGTGCATCCATCAAAATGGCTGTCAACGGTTGACTGAACTCATGGGCTAATGAATACGACATCATGCCCAAAGTGCGCTGACGTTCCAGCTGTGCGATTTCATCAGCCAACCGTGCGCTCTCTTCTTGTCGCGCACGCTCTTCGACGGCCGCCATTTCCTTCATTCGGGTGCGTTCGAGAAACATTCCCACAAAACTAAAGTTGCCAAAAACAGCAGCCAAGAACCCACTGAAGACAACCAGCAAACTGTCCACGCCATGCGCCACCACATCAGGCTCTGCATAACCGTAATACACACGCAACATTCGAACGCACAGCACGATTGCACCGATGCCGTATACCAACGCCAAGACACGACTACTCTTTAACTGATGCGTATGCGAGATGCTTACCGCCAAGAATGCAATATAAGAAAAGATAAATAAGAAAATCAAAAGCGCCCATGTAAATCGCAAGGTCTGATTGCCTAGATCTAGCCTCAAATACTCAAAGACAACCAAAAAAATCAGCACCGAAAATACCATCGTCTTGGGATGCACTTTCAAATGCAGGGCACTGCGCAACGCTTGTACCTGCATCAAAGCGCCGACCCAAGTCAATGTGTTGGCAAGAGGGTAAGACGCCCAAGCAGGAATATGCGATCTCAAACCAAACATCAACAAGCCAATCGCTAAAAGCTCGCCCCCCGCACACCACAATTGAATGGTTTTTGACTTCTGATTAGACAACGCCACCCACACAGCGATAGGCATCGCGATGTAGACAAAACTCAGGGTAATAAATACGGTGGGCGTGTGAAACATAAGCAACTGACCCCCTTATCACCAAGGCGCCAAGACCTTGGTTATTGATCACCAAGCAGGTGCAAGTTGCGCCAGACCCGGAGGTGCTCTGCGTGCATCGTCAAATGTGACAACTTCGTAGGCATCAGGCTGGCTCAGTAGTTCACGCAACAATAAATTGTTCATGGCATGGCCCGAGCGGAACGCGACATAAGAGGCCAGCAAAGGTTTGCCAATCAAATACAAGTCGCCCATGGCATCGAGAATTTTGTGTTTCACAAATTCATCGTCATAACGCAAGCCATCGCTGTTCAAGACCTTGTAGTCATCCATCACGATGGCATTGTCTAAACCACCGCCTAAAGCGAGGCCATTGGCACGCATCATTTCCACATCGCGCGTGAACCCAAAGGTACGAGCACGTGCAATGTCGCGGGTGTAAACGTCTGTGTCCATGTCAAACACCACGCTTTGCCCTGTGGAATCCACAGCAGGATGACGGAAATCAATTTCAAAGCTCAGCTTGTAGCCATGGTGTGGCTCTAGACGCGCCCACTTCACGTTGGCGCCCTCACCTTCACGCACTTCTACAGTCTTCAACACGCGAATGAAACGCTTGGGTGCGTTTTGCTCCACGATGCCCGCGCTTTGCAACAAGAACACGAACGACGAAGCTGAACCATCAAGAATCGGCACTTCTTCGGCGGTGATGTCGATGTACAAGTTATCAATGCCAAGGCCCGCACAGGCCGACATCAAATGTTCCACCGTGAACACCTTCGCTCCGCCATTGGAGATGGTCGACGCCAGACGCGTATCTGTCACTGCCGTGGCTGAGATCGGGATATCGACAGGCTGCGGCAAATCCACCCGACGAAACACAATGCCCGTGTCGGGTTGCGCAGGGCGAAGCGTCAGTTCCACGCGTTGACCGCTGTGAAGACCAACACCCACCGCCTTGGTGAGGGATTGAAGGGTTCTTTGTTTAAGCACAATGAGATTTTAGTGAATCTCCTCCGAAGAGGTGATTCACTGAATTAATCGCGGTGATTAATGAATCTCAATCTGCCTGCTTGCGCAAGAAGGCTGGGATTTCGTAGTCGTCCATGCCGCCAGAAGATAAGGCATCCACCTTGGCTGCAGCAGAAGTACGGTTGTTGCGGAAGACGGCAGGCGCAGTCATCGCATCGTAGTTAGGTTGTCCAGCGGTTGAGCCCATGCCGAAGCCTGCAGCCAAACCAGCCAAGCCACCTGTGGCAGCAGCCAACACACCTGCGGGAGATGCGTTGTTGGCCTGTGTCGTGGGGAAGCCCACGCCGTCCGTACCTGTGCGCAACACTTGCAACTGAGGCGCAGCGCGGCGGCTACCGGCCAAACCTGTGGCCACCACGGTGACGCGAATTTGGTCGCCCAAGTTTTCGTCGTAAGCGGTGCCGTAAATCACGTGCGCGTCTGGCGAAGCAAACTTGCGAATCGTGTTCATGGCTTCGCGCGACTCAGACAACTTCAAGCCGCCCTTGGCTGCGGTGA
>JACCDQ011986616.1_pt1 | contig 18460 bp, 21 predicted proteins | sample 7446031 | NCBI WGS metagenome assembly JACCDQ01 (sample SAMN15323442, study PRJNA562643) | freshwater metagenome | isolation source: river surface water | place: USA:Blue River Watershed | collected 2017-08-17
GCCTTGAATTATTTTTGGATCATTATTTTCAAGACCAGTAATTAAAGACTGCAATTGAGAAAATAAATTATCCCGCGATTTAAATTTAGCTTCATCAGAATTTTCTTCAGAAGCAAGTTCACGATTTAAATTAGGAGTAGGGTTTTTTTGAAACTCTTCAAATTTTTGAAGTGGGTTTTCAATTTGTCCAGCAGCTTCTTCGCTGAAAAAAACTTCTTCACCATTTAAATTAATTGGAACAAAAAAATCTCTAGAAACTTCAAGTGTGATATGGCCATTGTCTCCGCGATAATTTCCTACACCGTCGAATGGAACAGTTAATGTTTTTAAGCCGGAGAATAAATGTTTTAAGCCAACTTTTTTATTGGCGATAGCTAATGTTTGATTATAAAGTTGTTGAACTTCATTAGCTACGTTCTTTCGAACATCAGCGTTGAAAAAATCAGAAGCTTGAGCGATGGCAATTTCTTTTGCTTTACTCAAAATATCTGTTAACTCTTCAAGTGATTTTTCAGTTACGTTTAAAGATAAAAGTGCAAAGTCAGCATTTTTTGTATATTGAATGTTGTCATTTGTTGTAGAAGTAATTTGTAATGCTTCAACGTTACTTACAGGATTATCTGAAGGTTTGGTGATATTTTTTAATGTTGAACCTTTAAGCTGCAAGTTTTCCATCTTCTCTTTAGTTTTATTAAGAGAGTATTGAAGAGCAGCTGTAGAGCTATTTTCTGAAACTCGACTCATCTATTACCTCTTAATATCCAAAACTGTTTTAAACATTTCATCAGCTGTTTGCATAACTTTAGCAGAAGCTTCGTAAGCATGCTGAAAGCGAACCATGTTTGCAGTTTCTTCATCAATGGAAACTCCGCTTAATCTTTCTCTAATTGAATTGGCTTGAGCCATAATTCCATTCGATTGTTCAGCGTCTAGTTTTGCTTTTCCAGTTTCAAGTCCAATATTACCTATAGTTTGTAAATATTTTTCTTCAAGAGTAATAGCACCATCTCCAAGTAATCGCTCATGCTGTAATTTAGAAATGGCAATGGCTACTCGGTTATCTCCAGGAGCATTCGCAGATAGACCAGCTGTAATATTACTTAAATCTTCAAGGACATAATCTGATAATTCGATTAACCCAGAAGCATTATGAACATCTAGAGGAGGAGCAAAGAAATCAATTCCTGTTGTTGGTCCTTTTTTATCAAATTTAGATGGAGTGCCATCTTCTGAAACTTGAACATTTCGATTTACAAATCCTTGTCGGTGTATGGAGTTTACCGAATTAATAAATTGGTATGCAATTGTATCCATATCATCTTGAAGTTTTTTGATGTCTTCATTTCTAACTTTTACTATAGAAGCCAGAGAACCAAACTTAAATTGATCTGTAATTTTTTGAGCTGGCCGATCTTTTAAAACAATTTCCATAGACCCATTCATATTATTAGAAGAATCTTTTTGATTTTTAGCAATTATGGCTAACTCTTGTACGCTAGCTCCTGTAACTAGTGTTCCAATCCCTTGAGCTGAAACTACAAATCTACCTTTCTCGTCAGCATAAGTATGGATTTGAAAAAAATCAGAAAGCTTTCTGAGAGAAAGATCTCTTTGATCTCGGTAGTCACCAGTTTCACCACCTTGTGCTTCAAGCGCAGTGATCTTCTCATTTAAATTAGAAACCTGATGTAACAATTGATTTACATCTTGAATAGAAGCTTCCATTTTTTTATCAATGCTTTTCGCCTGCATATTCAAAGTTTCACGAATTCGATGAAAATCCTTTACTACCAAAGAAGCATTGTCTCGAACAACAGAGCGAATTGTTTCATTTTCTGGTTGGTTGGCTAATTCTCTAAATGAGTTAAAAAATCTATTTAAAATTTGATTTAATCCATCGCTGTCTAGTTCATTAAAGATACCTTCTAATTGTTCTAGATTTTCCGTTCTTGCTTTGTAGTAGCTGTGATTTGCGATAGAAGTGTTGAGTCTTTTCTCAACAAAATTATCACTGTATCGAGTGATATCTTTTACGCGAACACCAGTACCTTCAGTAAGTCCACCAGAGCTCACTGGATTGGCTGTTGATTGAACAACTTTTTGTCGAGAGTAGCCTTCAGTATTTACGTTGGAAAGGTTATGACCAGTTACTTCAAGAGCTTTTCTTGAAGCAAATAAACCAGATTTTCCAATACCTAATAAATCGGCCACTTCTTCTCCCTTAAGTAGACTTTTGAACCGTTGAACCTCTCTTAGAGTAGGTTTCAAAGTTTTTCATACCAAGAGCGTCCATTCGTATTTGCTTCAATGATATAAGTGCTTTATTTATAAATAATTGATTACGTTTATTTTGCGCCTGAATTTTTTCGATAATATCAATTAATAGCGCATTAAAACGAAATAAATGCTTTTGATTATTTTCAATTTCAAATTTTTCCATGAATGCAATTAAGTTGCTTACGCTTTCAATTTTTGTTTCAGGAAATTCTTTATTGATATCACTAATAAGATCTTGTCTTACTTTTTCTAAAATTTTGATATGTAAAATAACATTTTCTTTTTCTTGGATTTTCTCTTCGACACCTTCTAGATTTGAATCTAAAAGATAAGAGTATTCATCACAGGTTACATTGAATAAATCATTATGAGCTTCACATAGCTTTTTCCAAAGCTCTGTTACTTCAAAATAAAATAAAGCTAGTTTTTCAGATTCAATTGTGCCTTTTTTCATTCTCATTCCATCCTAGAATTGTGAATAATTAAAACTCTTGCTCTAACATTTTATCAGCAATTGCTCCAGCATCTACATTGTAAGTTCCAGCATTGATTTTTGCTTTTAAACTTGCAATTTTATCTGAATTGTCAATTTCAGGAGCAGCGTCGGCTACTTTTTTAATTCGAGCAAAGTCTTTTATTGCTTCAGGAATATCTACTCTTGAATCAGATTTAGAAAATGCTTCAAGTTCATTCTTTCGAGCTTCAGAGTTTCTTCTTAATTGAGCACCATTAGATCGATTGGCTTCTTTCGTACTTTTGTTCGGAAGAAAAATCGAACGAGGTGTTGTATTATCGATTGCACTCATTGCAAGCCTCCATTTTGTTTAACTTCTCCTTCGGCCTTAAGAGATGAAGTTTGGGGTGATTCATTCTTCCCCATAGTAATTTTATCATTGTTTTCAACAATTTTATAGCTAGGCAAATTACGATGAATTAGATCAGCTTGCCTTTCATAATTCTTTAATGCAAATTCGTTTCTGAGTCGCTTGGGGTAGATTTGATCTAAAATAACTTTTTGCAGTCCCAGGTTATTTTGATCGGCCATAACTTCAGCGCGTTTTGTAGTCAGTAAACCCTTGTAATAATCCATAGATGAATCACTTTCATCAGTTTGATTTATTTCTACAGTTTTGTTCATTTCATTGATCATATATTCAGCAAACTGCTGCTCCATTTTAGAAGCTACATCTTTAAATTTCTTAGGAATGAATTGTGTGTCGTCAATTTTAGGCTTATCAGTTTCAAAAACTTTTTGAGTATTGATCGCAATTCCTTTGCCTACTTCCGAAACCATTTTACTCATCCTAAGTAATAGAGAACTTTGTCTCTAGGAAATTGTATCATTGAAATCGAGTAGAAATCTATACAAAAAAATTACATGACTAAATCAGTTCAATTTCTCCGTTTAAAGCTCCATCTCGCTTAAGTGCTTGAAAAATTGAAATCAAATCTTCAGGACTCACTCCGAAAGCATTCAAGCTTTTGACTAAATCGTTCAAACTTGTTCCTTTATCCATCATGTAAACAGTATTAGGTTTTCCACCCTTATCGCCATCTGATTTTACTTCAATTGTTAAATCGCCATGACTGATTGCCACAGGAGAAACGATTACATCACCACCGGCAACGATCGTTCCTGTTCTTTCATTGATAACAATTTTTGAAGATTTATCAGGATGAACTTTATAGTTTTCTATAATTGCCATTAATTGGACTATATTTCTTTCATAATTAGCAGGAACAATTAAATCAATGGTTGTAGAGTCTTTCGCCGAAGCATATTTACCGCCAAGGCCTTCATTGATAACTTTTTCAATTCTAGCTGCTGTAGTGAAGTCAGAATTATTTAATGAAAAGCGAAGAGAGTTTTTTCTTTCAAATTCTGTTACGATTTCTTTTTCAACGATGGCACCATTTGGTATGGTTCCGGTTGTGGCAAATTTAGCACCTTTCTTTAATCCACCAATACTTATTGATCCAGAAGCGACTGCATAAATTTGTCCGTCTCCGCCTTTAAGAGGAGTGACAAGCAATGTTCCACCAGCAAGTGATGAAGCATCTCCAATAGATGAAATAGTTATATCAAGTTTCTGACCGACGCGGGCAAATGGGGGAAGTTTTCCTGTGACGATAACCGCAGCGACATTTTTTGAACCAATTTCTGTTTTTGGATTTAAGCCCAATTTTTCAAACATTTTCTTTAATGAAGTGTTGGTGATTTCTCCACCGGCATCGCCGCTTCCATTTAAACCAATCACTAACCCATATCCGATAACAGGATTATCTCGAACACCTTTTACTGTTACTAAATCTTTTAGGCGAGTCGGTGTGGCTAACACGGAAAAACTAAATAAAGTACAAAGTGTTAATAAAATTTTCATCATTACCTCACCACGCTAATTGTTGATTCTAAAATAGAATCAGAACTGATCGTATCATCTTCGCCGATATCTTTTCTTGAAACCAATGCTTGAACTTCAACCATTCTTTTCCTGTTTTTAAATAAAACATTCTTTCTTCCCTTAATCAGTAGGTGTTCACGATTGATTTCTTCAACAACAACGCCGGATATTTTATCTTGAACATTACTAGAACCTCCACCGTCACTAGAAGCAACTTTTCGATCGGGTGCTGCGCTGGCTCCTTCTTTGGTTTCTCCTTCCTTGCTTGCCTTAACTTCATAAGGGTTATCTGGAAATGCTTTTTTAAGTTCTAAAGATATTTCTTCTTTTAATTTTCCTAAAACATTAATTTGAACAATATCACCTGATGTTTTAGTTTTATTGGAAGTGAATAAAAATGCATTTGGGTCACTTCCTGCCCATAAAGATCCATCTGTTCCATTATCAGTTAAATCTGAAGCAGTAACTCTTTTTAGTGCAGTTTTTTCATCTTTATATTGCCTTTTTACTGATGGCTCTAAAACTTTTTGATTATTGGTGGTGATGTTTTTATTGGTTCCTCGATTGTATTCGGTTGAGGTTCTTCTAGGTTTTTTTCTATACTGGCCCCAAGTATCATCATCGCTTGTAGGTAAATCCAAGTCAGCATTTAATCGTTCTTGATTTTCCATATCACGATAAATGGTATTCATATAACTTGTACATGAAGACAAAATAAAAGATAAAACAAAAATTGAAAGTTTCATTTTCATAATTCAATCACCACTTTATTAAAATCGATTACCTTGCCATAGATCGATTTGCTATTTAACTTTACTTCTATAGTTTCTCCGAAAAATGCAGATCGACTAGGAATTGCAATCTTTGAGAGATTAATGTTTTGATTTTTCAATTCAATTTGAACTGGAGTTCCAAAGCTAACCAAGTTGATAGGTTGCAAGTCCATGTTGGTTACAACGTTCCCAGCTAAAATAGACTTATTTGATTTGTAAAACTGGATGTTTTCAAATGAACTTAATAGGTTATCGGGTGTCATAGTTACAATTTCATCCAAGACGAAATCTTCTACTTTTAATGATTTTTCTTGGAAACTAATATTTCGTTTTGCTTTTAATACTTTCGCTACAGTAAAAATTTTGGTGTTAAACCAAAGAGTTCTAAATTCATTCTTTGAGTTTTGAATTTCAAGCTTAACTGATTTTCCACCGAGAGTAGTACATGAGGCACAGGTTGCTTGAAATTTATCACCTTCATTTAGAGCAATATATTTTATTCCGTTCATACTTTGATTTTCTACAAAAACCAAAGAAGAATTTGGTGCAATATGCTCCTTAAATAAGTCTGAAAGGAGATTAATTTGAATTTTTCTTGGTACAATATGAATATTTTCTTTTCCAAGTTTATTTTCTAAGTCACTAGCCGTTATAGATCCATCCTTTTCATTCAAAAGTGTTAATAAGTGACTTAAAATAGCTTCATCACAATTTTGATTTTTAAAAATATTTTTGTCTAACAAACCTTGAGTTTTGTTGATCTTGATAATTTGAGAATACACTTCAACTTCGCATTCATTAGCAAAAATTGAAAAGGTAAAAAGTAATAATAAAATAAGTCTCATCATTTTTTATCTTATATTGTTAATTGTTTGCATCATTTGATCTGCAACACCCATTACTTTTGAATTCATTTCATAAGCTCTTTGAGCTCTAATTAAATCGGTCATTTCAGTCATGGGTGAAACGTTAGAAGCTTCTAGAGCACCTTGCAAAAGCGATCCAACATTTCCTTCACCGGCGATAGATTGAATGGGAGCACCGCTTGCTACAGTTACTTGATAAAGATTGGCTCCACTTGACTTTAATCCAACTGGATTTACAAAAGCGAATAATGGAATTTGCCCAATACCACTTGGTTCGACTTGGCCTCTAACATAAGCATCAATTTTTCCACTATCATTAATAGTTACACTTGAAGTATTGGCTGGAAAAGTAAAGCCAGGATAAACTTTATATCCTTGTTTGTTAACCAAGACACCCTGAGCGTCAACATTAAATGATCCATCTCGGGTATATTTTAATTCACCGTTTGGAAGAATAATTCCAAAAAATCCTTCTCCGTTTATCATTAAGTCAAAAGGATTGTTAGTCATTTGCGGACTACCAACTGTAAATTCCTTTCTAATTGATGAGACTCTGGCGCCAGAACCAACTTGTACACCAACATTATAATTGGTTGAAGCACTAGAGCGTGATCCAGGTTCTTGTACTGTTTCATAGGCAAGATCATCAAATTCAGTTCTTCCTCGTTTGAATCCAGTTGTATTAACGTTTGCGATATTATTTGAAATAGTACTTACGTTGGTTTCTTGAGCGGCCATTCCTGCAGCTGCTGTGTGAAGAGCTTTGGTCATTGCAAAGGCGCTTGAAGAAAAAAGCATTCCAAATATTACAAGTCGATTTAATTTCATATTAATAATCCTTTAAAATTTTCCAATTTCGTTCACGGCTCTTGCACTCATGTTGTCGTAAGTTTTAATTACACGCTGAATAGATTCAAAATTTCTGTTAGCATTTATTAGAGCAGACATTTCAGCAACAGCATTAACATTTGATTGTTCAATAAAGCCCTGGTGTACGCTTGTTTTAAAATCACCAATTTTTAAATTTTGCTGATCATTATTTATAAATAAAGACTGACCTTCTTTTTTAAGAGCATGAATATCGTTGAATTCGGCCACTGATAAATCAGCAACTTTGTCATTTCCAGAGAAGACTTCACCAGTTAAACTGATCATAAGCTTGTTGTTACCAATCATAATAGCTCTTGATTCAGGTGGAGCTGTGATGGCAATTTTTCCATCAGCACCAACTGAGGGTGGAGGGCCTTTAGATAAGACTAAATAACCTTGATCATTTACTAATTTTCCTTCAGAGTTAATACTAAAAGAACCTTTTCTTGTGTATCGAGTTCCATTCGGAGTTAAAACTTCAAAAAATCCTGGCCCACTTAAGCCCATATCAAATGCGTTTCCAGATGGAGTTAATTGACCTTGCTCATGCGCTGTAAATGATGCATCCGCTTTAACAAAAGCATCTTCAGCATTGTAGCTTCGATAAAAATCTTCCGGTTTCCATTCTTTAGTAGGTAGATCAACGGTTTGATCTCCTTTTTCGATTGCAGCTAAATACTCTTTAAAAATAACTTGGTCTTTTTTAAAGCCTGGAGTATTTGCATTAGCAACATTGTTAGCAATCGTTTCAACATTTTTTTGTTGAGCAATTGCTCCGGAAATTGGTACCCATAGTTCTCTCAAGGTTCCTCCTTTGTGAACTTACTATAAATATAACTTGCCGGGTGCCAATTTCTCTACATAGGCAAAAAACTCCGAATTTAAAAAATCGCAATATTATTAACTTAATTTATCGAAAACTATTACAATAGATGGTAAAATATGAGCCTAAAAGTGGTGGAATTTTGACACTCCATACTGGTGTGATTTGATCAGAAATTAGAGGTGTAATAATGTCAAAAAAGAAAAATTTTGAAGAGTTAATCGATGAACTAGAAGGTATAGTTAAAAGATTAGAAAGTGGAGAAACATCTTTAGAAGAAAGTTTAGAAAGCTTTGAAAAGGGAACTAAACTATATAAAGATTGCAAAGATATATTAACCAGCGCTGAGAAAAAAATTCTCGTTTTGTCAGAAAAGCTCAAAGAAGAAGAGTTAACTTAAAAAAATATGTTAAAAATTTTGATTTTAAGCTCATATATTTTTTTCACAAGTTGTTCGAATATTTCATTACTCCGTCGCTCAGGTGAAGAGGGGGTTGATTTAGGAGAAGTGGAATTATCAAATACCTTGAACAAAGCGGAAACTTTACCTGAAACAAAGCCAGTTGAAACTTTAAGGATAGGCGGAGAAAGAAATGGAGAGGTTTTTGTTCAAGAGAAGACAGAGGAATTAAAAATTGAACAAAAGAAGTTTAAAATTGGTTTAAGTTTTGGACCAGGTCTGATCGGTACAGTTGCCTATATCAATATTTTAAAAAATTTTTACCGACAAAACATTAGCCCGCAAATTATTACCGGTGTTGAGTTTGGAGCGATTATCTCATCTATGTATGCCACAGGTATGACTCCAGAAATGATAGAGTGGACTTTCACCAAATACTTAAGGGAAAGGAAAAATGAAGAAGTATTTAGTGCAGAATGGTTAAAAGAAATTGATGAATACTTACTTTCAAAATTAGCAAATAAGAAAATTGAAGAAGCAAAAATTAAATTAATTATAACTCTTTATGATCACAACCTAAAAAAGACGGTTTATTTTGATCGGGGCAATATTAGAGATTTGCTGTTATTAAATTTAAAAATTTCAAATCAAGCCGTTCAGTATAAAACAGGTGAAAAATATTCCAGTGCGTTTGAAAAAGAAATACATAATCCAAATTTTTTAAAAAAAATGGGTTCAGATTTTGTCGTAACGGCGGATGTGTTAACTGAAAAAAGTGAGTTAAATGTTGTTAATGGATACCTACAAGGAATCTATGGCGCAGCTATAATTAGATTAAAAAAAGAGAGATCTAAAAGCGATTTTTCTTATGAGTTTTCAGGGAAAAATATAAACATTGAAGATGACAATAATTTAAATGCATATATTTTGGAAACAAGCAGTTTAGCCAATAAGCAGTTTTTAAATATGAATAAAAAAATTGCTGAAAAAGTAAATTCAATGAATCAAGAAGATTTAGGTGAGCAATGAGAAAGTTAGTAGTTAAGTTAATAATATCAATTGTTGCATTGGTTGCAGTATCGCTCGTTGGAGCATTTGTAGCTTTTTCATACATGAAATTAGATTTACCCAAAATTGATAAACTTCAAGATTACAAGCCCAATTTAGCATCTCAAATCTACTCAAAAGATGGAGTTTTACTAGCTGAAATTGGATTAGAAAAAAGAGAAATCGTGGAAATGAAAGATGTTCCCGCCAGGGTTATTGATGCTTTTTTATCTGCAGAAGACGATAAGTTTTTTACACACAAAGGCGTTGATTATTTTGGCGTGCTTCGTGCGATGTTGGCAAACTTTAAAGCTGGTAAGGTTGTCCAAGGTGGAAGTACTATTACTCAACAAGTTGCCAAATCTCTTTTATTGTCATCAGAAAGATCAATTACTAGAAAACTAAAAGATTTTATACTAGCTCAAAAAATTGAAGAAAAATTATCCAAGCAAGAAATTTTATATTTGTATTTAAATCAGGTTTATCTTGGCGGTGGTTATTACGGAGTAAAAGCTGCAGCTAGAGGTTATTTTAATAAAGAATTGAAAGATATTACTGTAGCTGAGTCGGCGATGTTGGCGGGTCTTTTAGTTGCTCCTGGAAAATATTCTCCTTATGTTAATCCTCTTCCTGCTAAAAAAAGACAGGGTTACGTTTTAGAAAGGATGTATAAACTTAATAAAATAACCAAAGCACAATACGAGCAAGCATTAAAAGAAACGACTGTTTATCATCTGCACGATGACGATTTAAAAGCTGGCTATTTTACAGAATGGGTTAGGCAAAAAGCAGTAGAGGCGGTCGGAGAAAAGGAATTTTTAACCAATGGTTTTATAATTAAGACATCACTAGATTGGAGTTTGCAAAAAATAGCAGAAGAAGAAGCACTCAAAGGTGCTAAAGAAGTAGATAAGAGACAAGGTTTTAAAGGGCCGATTGGAAAAATTTTACCAGAAGAGTTTGATAAATTCTCAATTGAATCTAGAAGAAATATTCTTAAGAAAAAATCGAGTTACTTTACCATTAACCAACATGCAGAAAAAATGTATGAGTATAGTTTTGATGAAATTAAATTTATTGCTCAAGTTGAAGAAAGAGCAAGAATCATCAAAGATATACAAGACCCAAATTTCTATCCAGGAATTGTTGAAGATTCAGATTTTATAAAATCATTAAAAACGACAGAACAATATGAGGCGGTGGTTGTTGGTCTAGATGATAACTTGAGACTTATCTATGTCAATTTGGCGGGAATACCTTCTTTGATTCCTTTTGAATATTTTAAATGGGCACACAAGCGAAGCGTAAATGAGAATACTGGTTATTATCAAGAAGTTTCAAAACCAACATCGATTTTAAAGGTTGGTGACATTATAAATGTGAAAATAGTGAAGCCTGGTTCTATGGCGAGTTATTTAAGTAAAGAATCAACTCTATATTTAAGTAAGTTAAAAAACGCTAGCTTAATGAAATCTCAAAAATATTTAATTTGCGAATTAGATCAAATACCAGAAGTTCAAACTTCGCTTTATTCAATTGATGCAAGAAGTGGTGAAGTTATAAGTTATGTTGGGGGAAATGATTACAAGCAAACGAAATTTAATCGAGTTATACAAGCAAAGAGACAACCAGGATCTTCTTTTAAGCCTCTGTTATTTGCAGCAGCGCTGGAAAATGGATATTCGCCAACAACGATTATTATGGATACACCTGAAGCAATGCCAGGTTTTGATTCAGCTTCAAGCTGGAAGCCCAAAAATTATGATGGGGAATATAAGGGACCTGTTACTTTCAGAGTCGCTTTAGAGCAATCAAGGAATATTCCAACAATTAAAATTGCAGATAAAATTGGTGTATCCAATGTTCTCAAATTTCTTGATAGAATTTGTTTCAATGCAAAGCTTGAAAATAATTTAAGTATTGCGCTTGGTACTTTTGGTGTGAGTCCAAGAGATATGGTTTTAACTTATGCAATATTTCCTAATGGAGGAAAGTTTGTTTTACCTAAAGCCATTCTCTCTATCTCTGATCATTCAAAAAAGAAATATTTCATTAATGAAGTAGAAAAAGATATGAAGACAATTTCTCCTGATTCTGGAACGGGAAATCAGGTTTATGATCCAAGAAATTCATTTCTTATGACTCATGTTATGAAAGGAGTTATAACTTCTGGAACAGGGACAGCCGCAAGAGAAATTAGTGCAAACATTGCAGGTAAAACAGGAACTACCAACGATTATGTAGATGCGTGGTTTGTGGGATTTACTTCTAGTGTTGTCACTGGAGTATGGGTAGGATTTGATGATAATAAGACTTTAGGTTATGGAGAAACCGGAGGAAAATCTGCTCTGCCAATTTGGAAAGAATATATGCGAGCAGTAATTAAAAAATATGGTGATCAGTCATTTGAAATTCCTCCAGGTGTAACAATGAGCTTAGTTGAAAAGCAAACTGGAAGAAAGGTAAGTCAAATGAGTCCCGGAGTCATACAAGAATATTTTTCTGACGGTATAGTTGACATGAAAACTCAAGAAGGTGAAGCCGGCCAAGCGCCTGTAAAACCAAGAAATACCTCTGATGATGAGTATTTTGAAAATCAATAATTCAATTAAATAAATAAACTCAATTCTCCGAAAAGTATAGAAATGACTTCTTGGGGAAAAGAGTGTTTTTAGTAAAGTTTAAAAGAAAAATCTCACTATCTTTTGTATTTTCACTAATACTCCATCTTTGTTTTTTGAATTTTGTTGTAAAGACACCTGAGAAAGAATTTCAAATTCCAAAAATTGATAAAAAAACAGTTCAAAAAATATCTTTAGAAGAAATAAAGTTTATTAAAAAATCAGAAGTTGAAAGAATTAAACAGCAAATTGTTGAAACTGAGCAGAAGGGAAATTTAAGTCGTCCAGATGAAAAAGAAAAAGTATTCATGGGTAAGACGGATCAGTTTTATGATAGGCAAACAATAGCCAGAAATAATAATCAATTTAAAGAAGGCGAGAGAAGCCAAGCTGTTTCAGCTAGTAAGCAAATGGCAAATGTTAAACCAGCTTCAAATGGTTCTAAAGAGCAGTCAAAATCAAAGTTAAAACTTTCATTAAGTGAATTAGGTCAATTGAATCAAGGAAGCTTTCAAGAGGAAGTAAAGGTTGCAGATACTGAATTAGCAAAAAGCGTTGGTAAAAATTCTAATACAGTTTCTAGTTCAAATGATTTCGTAGAAGATATCCCGCTTGGAGATTTTACCCACCTCAATACAACTGAATATAAATATTTTGGCTTTTATCAGAGGATTAAGCAAAAACTAGAGCAGCATTGGGGAGCGACTATACAAGAAAAAGCAAAGAGGCTCTACAGGACTGGAAGAAGGTTGCCTGCTAGCGACAACTTAATTACAGCAATTGCGGTTATTTTAGACGACAAGGGAAAAGTTATTGACATAAAAATTGAAGGCAGTAGTGGCATTAGAGAACTCGATCAAGCGGCGATCGAGTCCTTTAATAAAGCCGGCCCTTTTCCAAACCCTCCGAAAGGTCTAGTTGTTGATGGAAGGGCCATTATTCAATGGGGATTTGTAGTTAAAAGTTAATGAAGATGACTGTCTTTTAAAAGATCTTTTAATTTTCCGATTCCTTCCATTAGAACATAATCGTTCCAAACATTATCAAGTTCACGGATAGATTCAATTATTTGAACAGCAGCATGGTCTCTAGATATTTTTTGAGTTTCAGAAAGGTGATCAATGGCAACGATAAGAGATTGCATAACTGGTGATTGGCAAACCTTACTAAGTCTTGATTCATATGAAGTACTGATTTTTCTTTCTTTGCTTTTTATAATCGCTGTATTTATTAATTGAATTGTATCTTGTTTGTCAGTATGCATATATTTAGTTTATTCCTAAAAACAAATAGAGTAATTTTTTAAGCTTTTGAAGTATGGATTCTAAATCAAAATTCGTAAAGTATTTTTTAGATAAAAAAAATATTAGAAAAATCAATAAGTAAAAAACAATAAAAACGAGATAAAGTTATGATTTTTTGTTGAGAATTAATAATTTTTTTTTGAATTTTTTTCTTGCATTCAAGAAAGTGAAAAAAAGTTTTCCACTTTCTTGAAGGGTTTTGTTTATAAACTAGATAAATATTCAGAATATTGATTTGCAGACAACAGGTCATTTAATTCATTTGGATTTTCAATTTTAAGTTTTAACATCCAAGCAGTGTCATAAGGACCTTGGTTACATAGTTCAGGAGAATTAGAAAGTTCCGTATTGCTTTCAATAACAGTTCCACTTAGCGGAGAATATAAATCACTTACAGACTTAATTGATTCAACCACGCCAAATGTTTGATGAGCGTTTAATTTTCTACCATTTTCAGGAAGCTCAACAAAAACAATGTCTCCGAGTGAAGACTGCGCGAAGTCAGTAATTCCAACTAGGGCAATATCACCTTCGATTTTTACCCATTCGTGCTCTTTAGTATATTTTAAGTTTTCTAATACTTTGTGTGCCATTACTTATGTCCTCCTACGACAAATGCCTTCTTGGTAAGTTGAGCATCATACATGTTATTTCTAATATTTACTTTTAATTGATCATCTTTTTGTAATAAATTTTTCTTAACAATACCTATCGCGACACCTTTATTGAGCATAACAGACATTGTTCCCGACGTTACTTTTCCTATAACTTGATTACTAATGTTCAAAATTTCATATCCTTCGCGTGGGATACCTTTTTCTAAAATTATTTTAACTAGTTGAAATTGAGGTTGATAGCTTTGTAAAAAACTTTTCCCAACAAAGTCAGGTTTATCAAACTTAACAGTCCAGTTAAGACCAACGTCAAGTGGTGTGACTTCATCATTAAGTTCATGTCCATAAAGAGGAAAACAAACTTCAAGTCGCAGGACATCTCTAGCCGCTAAACCACAAGGAACAACTTTGGAATTTAATAATTCAGACCAAAGCCACTTGATAAATTCATGGCCACCGAAAATTTCAAAGCCGTCTTCGCCGGTATATCCTGTTCGAGCGATAAAGGTTTTATTACCCTTAACTTCTTTTTCAATTATTGAGTAATAAGGCATGTTTTCATCTTTTAAAACATTTATTAATTTTAAAATTTCTTCTGTTTTAGGACCTTGAATAGCTAATAGAGAATATTCATTTGAAGCATTGGTTAAATGGCAATTAAAGTTTCCTTTTTTTGAATTGATCCAACTCCAGTCCTTTTCAATATTTGAAGCATTCACGCAAATTAAAACTTTATCGTCTCTTAATTTATAACAAATTAAATCATCAACAATTGTTCCATTGTCACGACAAAGTGGTGAATAAACAGCTTTTTTTGATTCCGCATTTAAAAAATCATTAGTAATTAGATAATCTACAAAGCGAATGGCATCTGGGCCTTCAACGAAAAATTCTCCCATATGACTAACGTCAAAAACGCCGCAGTGATTTCTAACAGCCAAAACTTCATCTTTTACAGACGTGTATTGAATCGGCATTTCATATCCGGCGAAAGGAGCAAGTTTTGCTTTTAGATTTATATGTTCATCATGAAGTGATGTTTTTAATAATTCCATTTAGATATCTCCAATTTAGAGATTAAATTGATAACTCTTTTTCTGTCGCTTGTAAAAGGTTTTGAACAAGGGAGACGATGGTCATTGGCCCGACTCCACCTGGTACTGGTGTGATGGCTGAAACATGATCAACTACATTGTCAAAATCAACATCACCGCAAAGTTCGCCGTCTTCGTCATTGTTCATACCAACATCGATAATGATTTGAGCCCCTGAATCATTTAAAAAGCTAGAATTTAAAAACTTCGCTTTTCCAAGTGCGCAAACAATTATGTCAGCTTTTTTAGTTAACTCTTTTAAATTATGTGTGTGAGAGTGTGTCATCGTAACAGTGGCATTGCTGTTTAAAAGCAAAAGTGCAAGTGGTTTACCAACAATCATGCTTCTTCCAATGACCACAACACTTTTTCCAGAAACTTCAATTTCATATTCTTTCAATAAAGTTAAAATCCCTTTTGGTGTACAAGAAACCAAATCATTTTGCAGATTTCTATTTTTTAAAAGTGCATATAAATTTTCAGGATTAAATCCATCAACGTCTTTATCTTTATGAATTAAATGACCAACATCTAAGTGCTGTAAATGTTTTGGTAGTGGAAGTTGTATTATGCAGCCATGGACCTTTTTATCATTGTTAATTTGAGAAACAAGATCTAAAAAAACTTTTTCAGATGTAGATTCCTCTAGTTCAATAATTTCACATTGCGCTCCGACTTTTTCACAGTATTTCTTTTTGTTTTTAGTGTAGACAATACTTGCGGGATCGTTTCCAACTAATATAACTTTCAAAAATGGAGTGACAGATTTTTCTTTTAAAAGCTTACATCTTGCTTTTAAGTCCCTGGTGATTTTTTTTCTAACAGCGGAAGCTTCGAGGAGTTTTGCCATGGAAGAATAGTAGTCGATTAGACTTCTTTTTACAAAAGAAAAAATCTTCTGTAACATTTTTTTATCAGAGGTAAGAAAGATGTTTTTTTATTTGGGTTTAGGAATGCAATTAGTTGGCTTTGCCTCAGTGGGTCTTTGTCTGTTTGCCGGTCTTAGAAATGGAGATTACGGAAAATTAGAATTGATTCAGCTCGTTGGTGGTTCGCTGATTTTTTATGTGGGAACGTTTGTCAAAAATAAAGGCTCAAAATGAGAATTTTAGGAATTGATCCAGGATCAAGAAAAACAGGCTGGGCGATCGTTGAAGTTGATGGCAGAAAAATTAAGTATGTGGCTTCAGGCATTTTGAAATTTGAACATTTAAATAATTTTCTCGATAGATTAGGTTATATTTATAAATCATGCGATGAGCTTCAAAAAGAATTTCTTCCAGATGAAGTTGCAATCGAATCTTTGATTTATGTAAAAAGTGTCGAAGCATTAAGTAAACTTGCTCAAGCGCGAGGTGCCATTATTGCAGCACTCATGAAAGACAGAATGGAAAAGATCACAGAATATTCACCAAATTTAATTAAGTCTTCGATAACAGGTCATGGACATGCTGATAAACTAGCGGTGGAAAAATCTTTAACTTTAATGTTTGGTAAATTAAAATTTAAGTCCAGCGATGAGTCTGATGCGCTTGCAATCGCAGTTTGTCATGCTTTGCAAGTACCAATGAGACAGAAGTTACAAAATAAAAGTAAGGAAGTAAATTTATGATCGGATACTTATTTGGTGAAGTTTTATTTAGCGATGGTTCTGAAGTTATACTGCAAACGACAACGGGAGTTGGTTATCAAGTTTATTACAATCAAGTCCTAGTAGAAGGGAGTATGGCAGGAATTTATATTTCACACATCATTAAAGAAGACTCTGAAAATATGTACGGCTTTCATTCGCTTCGTGCAAAAAAATTATTTGAAATGCTTTTAACAGTTAAAGGCATTGGCCCGAAATCAGCTTATTCTTTGATTGTAAACTTAGGGGTAAATGAAATTATCAATGCCGTAAATTTAGATTCTAAAAATATTCTCACGAAAGTTCCAGGATTAGGGACCAAGGGTGCAGCACAAATTATTTTAGATTTATCAGGTAAAATTGATAAAGTTAAAATGTACTCGGATCAAAGAAAATTACTTAAGCCAATAACTAAAGTTAGTATGACTGAAATTCAGATAGATGATTTTGAAAAATCTGAACCAGTTATTGCAACTAACATCATTAATCAAAATGAAATCATGAATGATGCATTAATGGCTTGTAAGGAATTAGGCTTTAGGGAAGAAAGAATAATACCTATTGCTCAAAAAATATTATCTGCAAATTTAATCACAAAACCCGAGCAATTAATTCATCTGGTTTTAAAAGAAGTTTAATTTATGGAAAATGAAGTTAGCGAAAGAATTTATGATCCCGAGCAAAGCCAAGAAGAAGTTAAACACGAAGTTTTGCTAAGGCCTTTAAACTTTACAGAGTATATTGGACAAACAAAAGTTGTTCAAAATATTGAGGTGATGGTTGAGTCGGCTAAAATTAGAAACTCAGCGATGGATCATGCACTTTTATCAGGACCTCCAGGGCTTGGAAAAACTTCTCTAGCTATGATTATTGCCAAAGCACTGGGTTCGGAATTACACGTTATATCCGGTCCAGCGATTGAGAAAAAAGGTGATCTTGCGGCGATATTAACTAATTTAAATCCAAGAGATGTTCTGTTTATAGATGAAATTCATCGCATGCACATTTCCGTTGAAGAAATTCTTTACTCTGCAATGGAAGATTTCCGACTTGATATCGTTATAGGTCAAGGTGCTGCTGCGAGGACCATGCAAATTCAAATTGCCCCTTTTACATTAATCGGAGCAACAACGAGAAGTGGTTTATTATCGAATCCACTGCGCGATAGGTTTATGGCACATTTGCATTTTGATTTTTATAATCAAAAAGATCTCTCCGTCATTCTTCTGAACAATTCTAAAAAGTTAAATGTAACTTTAGCACCAGAAGCTCTTCAATTGATTGCAGAGTGCTCAAGGGGAACGCCAAGAATTGCTAATAGAATTTTAAGAAGAGTGCGCGATTTTTCCATTGTTCAAAAAGAAAATTTTATTTCAAAAGCAAGTGTTGAAAAATCACTTAACTTAATGGATATCGACTTTCTAGGTCTTGATCGAATGGATAGAAAAATTTTACAAGTAATCCAAGAGTACTATAAAGGTGGTCCAGTGGGAATTGAAGCCCTGAGTGCCACTCTAGGTGAAGATCGAGATACTATCGAAGATGTTTATGAACCTTATTTATTGAAAGAGGGTTTTTTACTTAGAACACCAAGAGGTAGAGAAATCTCAGATAAAGCTAAAGAGCATTTACAAAAAGTGTAATTATTTATCTCTAATTGCAACTAATAATTTTGAATCACAAATGAGTTTATTATCTTCGTTAAAAATTTGAATATTCCAAGTTTGAGAAGTCTTACC
>JACCDQ010150198.1_pt1 | contig 18459 bp, 26 predicted proteins | sample 7446031 | NCBI WGS metagenome assembly JACCDQ01 (sample SAMN15323442, study PRJNA562643) | freshwater metagenome | isolation source: river surface water | place: USA:Blue River Watershed | collected 2017-08-17
AAGCATTTGATATTTCTAAATTTAGAAAGTCAATTACAAAGTCTATCGAAGGCTTGTCAATTGGCTTTAATGATCCAACAGATTGGGTCAGCACAGGTAATTACGCATTGAATTACTTGATCAGTGGAGATTTCCACAAAGGTGTGCCGCTAGGCAAAGTTACCGTATTTGCAGGCGAGTCAGGAGCAGGTAAGTCATATATCTGTTCTGGCAACTTAATTAAAGCCGCACAAGCACAAGGCATTTATCCTATCCTAGTTGATACAGAAAACGCACTTGATGAAGATTGGCTCAAAGCACTTGGTGTTGATACAGCCGAAGATAAGTTACTAAAACTTAACATGGCTATGATTGATGATGTAGCAAAGACTATTACAGAATTTGTTGCAGAATACAAAGCAATGCCAGAAGACACTCGTCCTAAGGTTTTGTTTATTCTTGACTCACTAGGTATGTTGCTAACACCAACAGACGTTAATCAGTTTGAAGCAGGCGATTTGAAAGGTGATATGGGCCGTAAACCTAAAGCACTTACAGCACTTGTTCGTAACTGCGTAAACATGTTTGGTAGTTTAAACATCGGGCTTGTAGCAACTAATCACACTTATGCGTCACAAGATATGTTTGACCCAGATGATAAGATTTCAGGCGGTCAAGGCTTTATCTACGCAAGTTCAATTGTAGTAGCGATGCGTAAATTGAAACTTAAAGAAGACGAAGATGGTAATAAGATCTCCGAAGTAAAAGGTATCCGTGCAGCGTGTAAGATTATGAAAACACGTTACGCTAAACCTTTTGAAAGTGTACAAGTGAAGATTCCTTATGAAACAGGTATGAATCCGTATAGCGGAATGGTAGACCTGGCAGAAGCAAAAGGGATGCTCAAGAAAGAAGGTAACAGCCTTGTTTACACTACACACGACGGTGAAATTATCAAGCAGTTCCGTAAGGCGTGGGAACGAAATGAGAATGGTGGCTTAGATGCTATTATGTCTGACATTTCAAAACACGGCGAAATTTCCGTTTCTGAGATAACTAATAAAGTTGAACCTGAAACGGAGAGCGTAGAATGAAAGAAGATTTAATTGCTGATCTATGGTCGGCTGTAGTGGAAGCAATTCCAGAAAAGCAACGTGCAAATGTTGCGGCCGACTTTGTTAATATCCTAATGGACTATGGTATTAAAGAATCAACCTTAGACAATTTATTAGGTGTTGACCCTTACCTTGACGATGCTATTGAATATGTCATCGACGGGGAAGAGATCGAAGAAGATGACGGTTACGATTACGACGACGAGTAATAAATGAATTGGTACGATAAAGTAAGTAAAGATATCAGTAACATTCCAAGTGCTGTGGCCTATTATGAAGCAGAATTAATTTCTGCAAAACAAGATACCCGCGTAGCAGGAAATATCGAGAAAGCGTCAGCGCAGATGCCAGGTATTGTGGAAAATAGATTTAATCAGTTACAAGAAATCGAAGCTATTTTAGAGTATCTAAACATCGAACTTCGTCGGCTTCGTAGCCAACATTTTCGCAAGTATCTTGAAAACTATCAACGTGCTTTATCCTCTAGAGATTGTGAAAAATTTGTAGAGGGTGAAGCAGACGTTGTAGACTTTGAAAAAATTATCAATGATTTTGCTTTACTAAGAAATAAGTGGTTGGGTATCATTAAAGCATTAGACATTAAGCAATGGCAACTATCAAACATTGTTAAACTTAGAACAGCTGGATTAGAGGACGCAACACTTTGAAAATAGGTATTATTGGTTTAGGGTTTGTTGGCGGCGCAGTTGCGTTCGCACACAATAAAGAAGATTTAGTTTTAAGAGATCCAAAGTTAGGAGTTGACTCTGCTAGCATTGATGATATCAAATCATGCGATGCTGTATACGTGTGTGTTCCTTCTCCTATGCTAGAAGACGGCCACTGCGACGATTCTTTTATGCGGTCTGTATTAAAAGAATTAGAAGGATATAATAAAGTTATTATTTGTAAAAGCACAATTCCACCGGGAGTTTATTCTGCTTTACACCAACATTATCCTAACATTGTTCATGCTCCAGAGTTTCTTACTGCGGCAAATGCTAACATTGATTATATAAATGCAACATGGATGCTAGTTGGCGGAACCGGCAAGTGGGTAGATGACGCCATTGCTGCTATCAAGTATAGTAACGTAAAAGCCACACACTATCACAGAACAAATATTACAACGGCTTCAGTATTCAAATACATAGCAAATACCTTTATGGCTACTAAGGTTACGCTAATGAACGAATTTTATCAATTGTCGAAACACATTGACGTTAATTGGAACGAAGTTAAAGAAATTGCTAAAAACGATCCTAGACTAGGCAATACCCATTGGGATGTTCCTGGACCAGACGGCCAATTTGGATATGGTGGCGCATGTTTTCCTAAAGACGTTTCCGCCATCATAGAACATAGCTTAGATATTGGATCGCCATTAGAACTTCTTAGCCGTGTTGAAGAAATTAACAAAAAGAACAGAAATTTTAGCGAATAATATGTGTAGATAAATATCTGCATGAAACGCATTGTACTAATTACAGGGGGTTTCGACCCCCTTCATTCTGGGCACATAGCCTATATCAAAGCAGCTAAAGAATTAGGTGATATCCTTGTAGTTGGAGTTAATTCCGATGCTTGGTTAACACGTAAGAAAGGCTCACCGTTTATGCCGCATATTGAACGATGCAATATTGTTAAAAATATTGTTGGTGTTGATTTTGTTATGGGGTTTGACGACGATGACGGTAGTGCTAAAAATGCTATCATAATGACTCGCCAAAGTTATCCCCAAGATCACATTATCTTTGCCAATGGCGGTGACCGCACATCATCAAATATCCCGGAAATGGACATCATAGATGATAACTTAGAGTTTGCCTTTGGTGTTGGTGGTGAAGATAAAAAGAATTCTAGTTCATGGATTTTACAAGAGTGGAAGGCTCCTAAGACCGAACGTCCTTGGGGATACTATCGTGTGCTACACGAAGTTCCAGGAATGAAAGTAAAAGAACTTACCGTTAATCCTGGATGCAGTTTATCTATGCAACGTCATAAACTTAGATCAGAATTTTGGATTGTAAGTGAGGGTAATGCATCGGTAGGAAGAGCTATGAGTAGCGGATACTCACTACCAGGCGTTAATTTAGAAAAACACGACCAGATAGATATTTTAGTAGATGAATGGCATCAATTAAAAAATCCGTATAATACTCCTTTAAGAATTGTCGAAATACAATACGGCGAATCTTGTATTGAAGAGGATATAGAAAGAAAATGAAAGACATAATTCCAGTATTCATTGGATATGACCCTAGAGAAGCAATTGCTTTCCATACCTGTGCTAACAGCATAATTAGAAATTCAAGCAAGCCAGTAAGTATCATTCCTGTAGCATTGAACCTATTTAAAGATTATACCGAAACGCATACTGACGGTAGCAACCATTTTATCTATACACGATTTTTAGTACCTTGGCTAATGAGCTGGCAGGGCTGGGCAATTTTTATTGATGGCGACATGATCGTTAAGGGTGATATTGCTGAACTTTGGAATTTAAAAGATCAACAAATGGGATCTGATGTTATGGTAGTTAAACATGACTACAAAACAAAGATGAAAGAAAAATACTTAGGTGCTAAAAATGAAGATTATCCTAGAAAGAATTGGTCTAGTGTTATTTTGTGGAATTGTAGTAGCTTTCCTAACAGGAAACTTACCCCAGAGTTCGTCCAACAATCCACCGGTAGTTTCCTCCACCGCTTCACGTGGCTAGATGACGCTCGTATAGGTGAACTACCAAAAGAATGGAACTGGTTACCCGACGAATATGGTCCTAACCCAGATGCTAAATTATTACACTATACCCTAGGAACACCGTGCTTCCACGAATTTGCTGACACACCGCAAAGTGAAGAATGGCACAAAGAACGCATCTTAACAGAGTATTGTCAACAAAAGGACATTAAATGACGAGCATTGATTTATTTCATTCTGCGTTTTGCGTCCCTGACTCGGGCGATTTATCGCAGAATCGTTTCGATCATTTAACATATGCTCTTTCTAAAATTTCTATCTCTGGACAAATATTAGAATTTGGAGTCCATTCTGGATCAACTATAAATTATATTTCGTCCTTATATCCAGATGAAACAATATTTGGGTTTGATAGTTTCGAAGGGCTGCCAGAAGACTGGAACATAAGTTATAATGAAAAATTTAACAAACATAAAAAGGGGTATTTTTCATTATCATCGTTGCCCAAAGTTAATAAAAATGTAATTTTAATAAAAGGGTTCTTTGATGCATCGTTAGAACCATGGATTAAAGATTCCACTTTAGATCAAATAAAATTTTTACATATAGATAGCGATTTATATAGTTCCGCAAAATACGTACTTTTAACCTTAAACAAATTTATTGTTCCGGGTACAATAATTGTTTTTGACGAGTTTTATCCTTGGGGCAGAAAAAGATACGAAACGTGGGCCGAACACGAATACAAAGCCTTAGAAGAATGGTCTAGTGAATACTCGAGAGAATACGAAGTTATTGCTAGAAATTGCCATCAACAATGCTCTATTAGAATAGTAAAATGAAAAACGCAATATACTTAAGCAAGGGCGGTGAAGATCCTTATATCAATATGTTTGCTTTGGGATCAGGCGGCAGGATCATTAGGACTGAAGATTTTAATTATGACGATAGTACAGATCCTATTGTTTTACGTGGCATACTTAAAAAGAAAATTATTAAACAATGTTGGGACGATGGTAGAGATTTTTATTTCATAGACACTGGTTACTTAGGTAATCAAAAGTCAGATCAGAATCCCAACGGGTGGAAATATTTTCACAGAATTGTAAAAAATGATTTACAACACAACGAAATAATCTCACGTCCTGCAGACAGATTTAACAGATTGAAACTTTCAACATCAAAATGGAAAACAGATGGCCGAAAAATTTTAATAGCGTTACCAGATGAAAAGCCTATGAAGTTTTACGGTTGGGATTTACAAGAATGGGTGAAAGAAACTATACAAGAATTAAGAAAGTATACAGATCGTCCTATTGTTATTAGGGATAGGGTAAAGAGTAGAACAGAGCGTGTAGTTAACAAAAGCCTACCTGAAGCACTAGCAGACGATGTGTTTGCATTGATTACATTTAACAGCAACTCAGCAACAGAAGCAATAATGCACGGTATTCCTGCATTTGTTTTAGCACCAACTCACGCAGCAATGCCTGTTACATTACAAGATATAAGTAAAATTGAAACACCGTACTACCCTGAAGATGATAAAGTTAGAGCATGGTTGCACCATTTAGCGTATTGTCAATTTCATGTAGATGAATTGAAAGACGGTAGTGCATGGAGAATAATTGATGATCATTAAAGTATTTTTAGAAACCGCAGGAAATTTTGCTGAGAGAGAATTGCTTCAGCGATTTTGCCAGGGCATAGAACAAGCTGTGGCTACCGGAACACAATTAGTTAACGACGGCAACGAAAAAGATGAAGTTTTTATAGATATAGGAAAAGGCCATTCACCGTGTGACGTTGCCGTTATTATGGGTAGTTGGAAACCTAGAGAAAAGGACCATCATCTAGTTAGAACAAGCGTAGTAGAAAGTTCTCCATGTTTTGTTGTTGTAGAAACCCCATTGCTTGGCAGAGTTATGTTTCAACCTAATCAACAATTTAGGATTGGAGTTAATGGCTTTTTAAACAAAGCAGGAACATTTTTTAGTCGTGAACAGGTTAGACCTGATAGACTTAGATCGCTAGGTGTATCTTGGGGAGGATGGAAAAACTCATCTAGTGGACATATTGTATTATTAATGCAATTGCCAGGCGATGCTAGTCTTAGGGGCGTTAATGTATTTTCTTGGGCAAAAGATGCTGTTAAAAAGTTAAGAGAAAAAACTGATAAGCGAATTATTATAAGAACACATCCCGGATATAACCCAAAAGATAGTGACGAATATTATAAATTTGTTTCAGATATGTTTATAGAAAAAATACCAAACATTGAGTTTAGCAACGGAAAAGAAAAGACTCTAACCGAAGATTTAAACAATGCGTATTGCACGGTTGCATTTACTAGCGGAAGTTCAATCGATTCAGTGTTGCATGGTATACCAACTATTGCTAGCGATCCGGGAAACTTTGCCTACGACATATCAACTAACTTTATTTCTGAAGTTAATAATCTAAAAATGGAAAATACTAATACCATAACGCTGTGGCTTGAAAGGTTATCATATTCTCAATGGAGTATTGATGAAATGCAAAACGGTCAAGTATGGAGACATTTAAACCCTACATTAGTAGATATTCTTAGTAAAGTGCCTCGCAAAGGAAAGAAATAATATGACATCGGTAGCCATTTATCACGCAACGGTTCCTAACGCAAAGAATCAAGAAAAGATTGATCTATTAAAAAACTTCTCATTAGGTGTTAAGGCTGCAGGAGATATTGCAATCGATGTCACTACACATACCTATTGTCCTGCAGATGTAGGTATTATACAAGGATGGTTAGGTCCTGGTAGACCGGTTGGTAAACATTTAGAATTAAGAAATCGTGTTATACAAACACAACTAGGAACAAAGAAACACGTAGTAGCAGTTGATAGTAATTTGTTTCTATATTCTAATACTGAAAACCCATTTCACTATTTAAGATATAGTTTTAACGGAATATTTCCTAATACTGGAATTTATTGTGACACAGAAGTTGACGCAGAGCGTTGGAAAAAACTTAGTCATAATTTAGGAATAAGTTTAAAAGATTATAGAAAAGATGGCGAGCATATTCTTTTGTTGTTACAACGAAACGGCGGATGGAGTATGGGAGATGTTGATGTGCAAGATTGGGCAATAGCAACTATTGAACAAATTAGAAAGTATACAGATCGTCCTATTGTTGTTAGAGCACATCCTGGTGACAAAGCAGCACGAGATTATTTAGATCCTAAAAATCCTAAATGCAGAATTAAATTTTCTAAGGCTGTTCGGTTAAGTACTAACAAAAACTTAGTAGATGACCTAAAGAATTGTTGGGCTGCTGTTAACTATAACTCTAGTCCTGTAGTAGGTGCAGCAATAGAAGGTGTTCCTATATTTGTAATGGATCCTGCTAAAAGTCAATGCTCAGAAATAGCCAACTTAGATCTATCTAAAATAGAAAACCCACTAATGCCTGATAGACAAAAGTGGGCTGAACGTCTAGCAATGTTTCACTGGAGTTTTGCTGAACTAAAATCCGGCGAGTGCTGGAAACATATGAGAAAATTTATTTAATCATTTGTACAATTACGTCATCGGATCTATTCTTAATAGATCTAAAATCAAATATTTTAGTAGACGGATGCAACGACTTAAAAGTTTCTGCTGCTTCGTCTATTTTTCTTATATCTTCAATTATATAAATTCCGCCATCATTTAGGCGAGGAAATAGAATATTAAAAGATTTAATTTGATGCTTAAACACATGCGATCCGTCATCTATAATAACATCAAAATTGTTTAAATTTTCAAACGTCTTTGGATCTGTTGCATCACCACATATCATTTGACACCCAGTATTGACATTAGGAACATTAATGTCAACTCCAATTATTTCAGCATTAGGAAAATATTCTTTCCACATCATTAAAGAATGACCTTGGTTAATCCCAATCTCTAATACTCTTTTAGCAGTAAATCTATAAGACTCTAATGCAGATTCGTAATAGCTGTCTATGTAACTATGCACGGTTCCCTTATCGCCGCCGTCAACTGGAGACTCTGTATTATATTTTGAATAAATGTCTTTTAATGATTCCATTACATTAACCTGTCCTTCCATGTTGCGGGTGTCTTCTCGTTAATAATTTCTAATTTATATCTATAGTTGAATGGGTGTGATCCTCGACTACGAATATAATTGGCTGTTTCTTTAATACTTTGTTCTAATGTTGCTTTTGTCTCATACCCTAAGACCTTGCGGGCTCTTTCAGCTGAGCAACTAGCATGTTTAACTTCTCTTGGACGATCTGGCATATGAATCGGTTCGCCGTCAAATTTACATTCTTTCATAACTAGCTGTGCCATGTCTTTAACCGTAATAGTCCCCTCGTCTGGGCCGATGTTAATCGTTTGATGAACAATGCTAGGATCTAGTGCCATTTTTTCTAAACACTGGATACAATCGCCAACGTAACTAAAACAGCGAGTTTGTAACCCATCGCCATAGATAATAGGTGCCTTGCCTTGTAATACTCGATTGATCATAATGCTCATAACGTTACGGAATGGATCATCGTAACATTGACGCGGTCCAACAATATTATGAGGGATAGCAATATTCCACTCCATGCCATGCGTTTCGCATAACATCTTTAAAACATCTTCAGCAGCAACTTTTGCAACTGCATATGGATCTTCTGGAGCAGGACGCATATCTTCCGTAAACGGTGCTTGTTGTGCCCCGTATCTAGCCATACTAGAACAAAATAAAAATCTTTTTACTTTATTTTGTATAGCAGCACTAATGGTACTTACACTTGCTTCAAAAATATTTTTTGTAATAAAACTTGGACTAAACACACTTAATCCTTCATGTGCCGTTGCCGCAGCATGAATAACAATATCAGTACCTGCCATTGCTGCTGAAAGTTTTTCGTTATCACAGCAATCAATTTCGTAAAAATGAACACCAGCAGGCACGTTATCTCTATACCCGCCGATCATTGTGTCGTTACCAGACACTTCGTGTCCTAGCTCAATCATCCTGTCTGCAAGGTGGCTACCTAAGAACCCTGCAACACCTGTAATAAAAATTTTCATTCTTCTTCCTTGTAATTTCTAATAAAGTTTTTCAATACTCCAGCATCTGCTGTTTTAAACCGATCGCATATGTCCCACAATTCAGCATCTCGAGTCTTAAGCCAGGATCCTGTGTATCTATTAATTGTATCGTCGCCTACGTTATGAACTATAGGCATAACAAAGTCTTCAAGATGTATATATCTTCTCAATTGATTTGCTACGTCACGAACCCAAAAGTCTATATAATGATGATGGAAAAATGGTGGGACAAAATATCCTAACTCATTAATCCAATTTTTGTGTAAAAAGAAATGAGGGCACTTTCCTTTGCCTAGTGTGCCTGCTTTAGGAGACACCATAATAATCTTATCTGGGTATTGATCAAATATTTGCACAATGCGTTGACCCCAATTTGGCGTTTCTACCTGTGCATCGTCGCCCATTAAAAATACTATGTCGTATTTTGCTTCTAATGCTAATTTGTTCCATGAATACACTGGGCTACGATCAACTCCTACTTCGTAATGCGCCGGGTCTAGCAACTCTTTGTATTCTTCTAACTTAGGGTCGTCGTCGTTAAGATAGATCTTAATTTCTACGTCAACTCCTGGGTTTTCTAGTAAAGAATCTATCATTCTCTTTGCTAATTCTGGTCTTCCTCTGCTAGGACATACTACACTTATCATTTATACGTATCCCAAAATGTTGTTCTTGTTAAGCTCTTCTTACCATCTTTCTTAATCTGTGCTATGCCCATTACATGACTATGAATCTGAATTCTAACAATGTGCTGGTTAATAGCGTTGTCAGCAGCAAGATATGTTTTTTTAAATTCTTTTAATAATTTTTTAGCTGCATGGGGTTTTATAGCATACCCACAGCACCCTGGCATTGAACTTTGATAATAACCTTCTGCTCTAGGTTCTCCTTTGGGAGATTCTAAAAAGTGTTTATACTTTTCAGTTTTTTTAGGATGGCCTAATGCTAGTACTAATACATCGTCCCACTCTATAGGAGCATAGTTTCTTGTAAGAACAATGTCATCTTCCCAGATAGTAATAGGTTCATTTAATTCAACACATTTTTTCCAAAGATTGTAATGACTATAGAAACAACCTTGAACTCCTGGCCCAGCATGTTTAGGTTTTAATGCTGGTGTTTCTGATGCTGTGTCTGGACCTTTAATGCCCCAGGGGTGAGGAACACGGCCTTCTTCATCCATCATCTTTGCTGCATCAGTTCCGTAGGTTCCTTCAAAAAATTCAACCTCTTGACCAAAATCCTTTAATTGATTTTTTAATCTAGTAGCAGTATTAAGAGAAGTTTCTATTTTAGATAAGCAAATAATAAAATTCTTCATTGCCAATATGCTTCCTTACGCTTTACTTTAAGGTCTTTATCTTTACTACGACCTAAATCTTTCCGATCACCTTTAAGATGATCTAACCATGCACCCCATTCGCTGTTAATAAGCGGATGTCCTTCACCAGAAATTAAATGACCACTCCAATCGAGCTCATTCAATGCTAGGGTTTTTCGAACTGCGTCAAATACAAAACTATCATGCCACTCCTCTAAGGTAAAAATTCCTTTTTCGGCATCGTCATAGTATTGTTGGAATCTTTCTAAGAATGCTCTAGTTGCTGGACTACGTAAATTCATTGCATACAATCCACATTCTGTATATTTTCCTTTTCTGCCAAGGAAACACAGATCTTTATCTGCAGGAATTAATCTTTCTAAGTCAGCTTTAGTGATAGGACTATGGCAAATAGTGTCTGCGTCCATCCATAGTAGTACATCTGCATCAGTTTCTTTAGCACAATGAAAAATTGCATAAACTTTGTGAGCAAATCTTACAGCGTCCCATTTAAACCCCTTGCCTGCATCCTTTCTTTTACTTCGAATAGGATCAGTTGACACATCTCCGTTGGCTTTTGGAACATCTTTCCATTTTTCTTTGAATGTTATAAGCTCTTGTACTTCCTCTAGACGTTTTAGAGTAACATGAGCATGATTGTTGATAGCTGGATTGCATAATTCTGGATAAATGTGGAGTGTTACCTCCTCTGGCCAGTTTTTGCAAAACGTATCAATCATTCGTTGACCGTATTTTTTCAATCCTGATGGACTAAATGTAGTAACTACCGCAATTTTCATTTTGTTCTTTCCCAGCGTTGGTGATCTTTAAAAGTTTCTGTGAGTTTGTATTTCTTTTTCTTCATATACAGGTGTTGGTTTTCAGATATTTGAGAGTCTCCTTCGACAAACACCATTGCTCTATTTTTTTCTATTACTTTTTCAACTAAATTTATTTGTTCGAGTGTTTCTTTGTTAAAAAATATTGCAGTGACTGGAGGTAACGCTGTAATATCGTCAAAACTTTCTCTATAGACAACATTTTTTCCTTTTACAACTCGGTCTCCTGACGACAAAATAAAAACCGTGTTAAATGTTTCTACTATTTCGTCAAGATGACCGAACGCATTACCTATAATAATACAGGTATCCGGTCTTTTTACCGCCTTGGCTACTTTTTTCGCAAATGCTGTCATAATTTTATTAAATACTCTGTTATTTAGTGAATACGATGCGCTTCAGATTATACCGTGAGTACGGAGCATTGAATAGTGCTCCAGTCTTTGATGCCTTTGAACAAGGCGTGAAATCTCTTGGCCACGAAATTACCAAAGGTAATGACGGTATACCAGTAATTTGGTCAGTTTTATGGTCAGGGCGCATGGCAGGCAATCGACTGATTTATGAAAATGCCAAAAAAAGAAATTTACCAATTGTTATTATTGAAGTAGGAAACCTTGTAAGAAACAAAACTTGGAGATTGTCAATAGATAACATTAACGGTCATGGAATTTTTGCCAATGATTTTGACTTAGACCAAAAAAGACTAGAAAAATTAGGTCTAAAATTAGGCGCAGTAAAAAATAATAGAAAACCAGAAATACTAGTAGCAGCTCAACACCAAAAAAGTTTGCAGTGGCATGGCATGCCTAGTATGAACATATGGGTCGAACAGACTATAAATGAAATAAGAAAGTACTCTGATCGAAAGATCCTTATTAGACCCCATCCTCGTTCACCGTTTTCAGTAAAACTACCCAATACTGAACTAATAACACCAAAACAACTCAAAGGAACATATGACAACTTTGACATTGATTATAATTTCCATTGTGTTGTAAATCACAATAGTGGTCCTGCTGTTCAAGCAGCCATTAATGGAAGCCCTGTTATTTGTAGTTCTAGTAGTTTGGCCAGTGAGTTGAGTGGTTCTTTTGCAAATATTGAAAATATATCGCTGCCGGACAGAGAAAAGTGGTTTTTGGAATTAACACATACTGAATGGACGGTTGAGGAAATTCGATCCGGATATCCGTTAACACGTTTATTAACAAAAATCTCTTGACTTTAGTTGACGTAAACGTTAAAATTAAAGCATGACCTCATCTATCTACGTTGAAGACCTTTTTCTGAACTTTTCTAGTCTTGTCGACACAGGACAAATTCGGGTCCTCCATCAAGATACGTTGCCAATATATAGTTTTTCAAATATTCTAGTAGCCGGCAATTCTTTAACACAAAGCCAAGCTAACTTAGTAATAAAGATGTTAAATCGGTATAAGTCTCAACTTGATACTAATAAAATAGACTACAAAGATATATTAGAAACTCCTCGATGGAAGACAGAATTTCGTATAATTGACCTTGCTAAAAAGGTATGGGTTGAAGAAGATGACGGAACAACATATGTTTGCATGAAGTTTCCGTATCACTTAAAGAAGTTGTTTGATGAAACGTTTGCTGACAACTATAATTCTTCATGGGATCCCGAACGAAAGGTTCGTAAGTTAATATTTTACAAATATAATCCTATGCAACTTGATAAATTTGTAAGAGATAACGGATTTGAAATAGATGAATCGTTTGACGACATCCTGAGTCAAGTTGAAGAGATTTGGCAGGATCAAGAAAGTATACAACCATCATGCTTTGTTAGTGATAACGCTGTTATGTTAAAGAATGCTCCGGACGGAGCACTCGAATGGTGGGAGTTAAACAAGACTAATAACTTAAACAACGACCTGTTACTAGCAAAAAGTATGGGGTATTGTTATAGCGGAGTTCCGTCTACTTCAGTTGAAAAGATATCGGCATCAGCTTCAAGTGTATTTTGGATTAAGTCGTTGTCTGAGTTCTTAAAAGTTGCAAATTCAATTGACGGAAAAGTTTGTATAATATTAGATCGTGCCGGAAGTTCATTTGATTGGCTTCAAGAACTTGACTTGGAAATAACAAAGAATAACTTTCCTAGAGAGCTCGTAAAGATTTGTTTTAGAGCAGACAAAGGCCAAGACCAATCGTTGAATGAATGGATTAAGAACAAAGGTCTAGGTGGTGCAGTAGAAGAAGGAAAGATTTTAATCTTTAATCACAAGCCTGCAAAGTGGTTGTTTAAAGATCAAAACGATGTTAAAATATTAGCTACTAATAATTTGTATCACCCAACAAATATATTGGCTAGAGATTGGTTTCACTCCCATCCGTGTAAATTTTATGTAGGAGATATCAAACCATCATTGAGCAAGGAAATTAAAATTGTCGAATTGTAAACTCGTAATTAAAGACGAAGTAAACATAAAAGTCGAAGGACTAAGTGTAGAAACACGACGAAAAATTGTCAACAAATTAAAGTTTGATTTACCTTATGCAAGGCACATGCCAGCATATAAGTTAGGTAGATGGGACGGAACAAAAACGTATTTTGGTATTGGTGGTAACGGATATCTAGCACATCTTGATGTTATTCTTCCAATCATTGAAGAGTCGGGATATGACATTGACGTAGAAGATCTGCGTTTAGCACACGATTTTAAGTTTGAACCTGTAACTGAAAACTATTGGGCCAACAAAGGTAAGACATGGCCTAAAGGGCATCCAGAGGCAGGTAAGCCAATTGTACTGCGCGATTACCAGTATGATGTTATTAATAGATTTTTAGAAAATCCGCAGGCATTACAAGAAGTGGCAACAGGTGCTGGTAAAACTATTACCACAGCAACATTATCAGCAATGTGCGAACCTTATGGTCGTACTATGGTAATTGTTCCTAATAAATCTTTAGTTGTACAAACAGAAGAAGATTACATTAACTTAGGTCTCGATGTTGGCGTTTATTTTGGCGATAGAAAAGAACTAGGTAAGACACACACCATTTGTACATGGCAAAGCCTTAATGTTCTTGATAAGAATAGTTACGATAATGATTCCCTATCACTAGCAGAATTTTGTGAAGGTGTTGTGGCAATTATTGTTGACGAAGTACACCAAGCAAAAGCAGATGTGTTAACAAAATTACTTACACAGAACTTTAAGAACTGCGCTATTCGTTGGGGTTTAACAGGAACCGTTCCTAAAGAACAATGGGAATTTCAGGGTATACTTGCAAGCATAGGACCAGTTATTGGCAACGTTTCTGCACACGACTTACAAGAAAAAGGTGTGTTGGCACAATTACATATCAACGTATTACAGACTACAGACATACAAGTATTTAGAAACTTTCAAGACGAGTATTCATTCCTAGTTACAGATCCTACTAGATTAAATTGGATGGCAAGTAAGATCAAAGAACTGGCATTAACCGGCAATACACTAGTCTTAATTAATAGAATTGAAACAGGAAATAAACTTATTGAATTAATACCCGATGCTTCATTTGTTAGCGGCGGAATGAAACTTGACGATAGAAAAGAGGAATACGATGAAATTAAAACTGCTGATAACAAGATTATTGTGGCGACTTATGGTGTGGCCGCTGTGGGTATTAATATTCCTAGGATTTTTAATCTGGTTCTTATTGAACCCGGAAAGAGCTTTGTCCGCGTTATACAAAGCATTGGGCGAGGCATTAGAAAAGCCGAAGACAAAGACTTCGTCCAGATCTGGGACATGACGTCTACGTGCAAGTATGCCAAGAGGCATCTAACAGAACGTAAAAAATACTACAAGGATGCAAAGTATCCTTTTACAATTACTAAGGTAACAATATGAAAATTTTAACACTAAACAATAGGGCGTTTGATTTAAACGACCTACCAGACGAGGTAGATGAAGATACTAGATTTTCAGTATTAGATAATTCTAATCCTAACGATCCAGACTTTTTCTTCATGCCACTTATATTCTTAGAGTCATTTAATAGTCCAGCTATTCTTTTAAACATTGGTGGGCATGAAGTACAAATGCCCTTAGATTGGTGTATGGTAGTCGGAGACAAAGACTGCGGACTAGATCCTGAGGTATTGCCGTTAACAAGTATTAATGAACGAGGATTTGAAGCGTTTGTATTCAATCCTATTAAAGGGTTTAAAGCAGAGTACATGAGCATAGAAATCGTAAATATTTTTCAAGATGTTAAATGGTACTTCCCTAAAATGAAAAACGGACAACTTTTAACCGTTCCGTTATGTGAAGGAGAAAATCCTCCGTGCGCATTCTTTGTTAAAGAAGTTAGCCGCCAGAGCGAGATATTACAACTACATAAGGTAATCTGATATGACAAAGGCCGGCAAGGTATGGGGTCACACAGAGCTTATCGAAGCTAACGGTATGTTAGGCTTCCACCGTATTGAAGTACAAAAAGGTGGAGTTTGTTCTAAGCATACACATAAACACAAGTGGAATGGTTTCTTTGTTGAGTCAGGTACTCTTGTTGTTCGTGTTTGGAAAAACAACTATGACTTAGTTGACGAAACAATTCTTAACGCAGGAGACTTTGCAAAAGTTGCTCCCGGGGAATATCATCAGTTCGAAGCACTTGCTAATACTATTGCATTTGAATTATATTGGGCAGAGCTCGACCACAATGACATTGAAAGAGAAACCGTAGGATACAATAAAAATGGGCAGTCTTAAACCAGGAGCAACTTACATTTATGAACGGCAAGGAGGTACGGTGTATGCCCGCGAAATGGGCGCACCTGCTACTGAACGATTTGCCATAGGCTGGGACTGGGAACAGGAAAACAATCCTGCTCGTGTTCGCGGAGCAAGTGTAGATGACATTAGAGAAAACCATTTATGGCACGAAATAAGACGTGCAGCAATGGACAATAAAGAATTGGAAGCTGCCCTTGATCGTGTTAAAATAATATATTACTTGAGTAAAGACAATGGGACAGAATAAACACGTAGACCTCTTTAAAGATATGATTCCCGCAGTTGACATGGGAATTAAAGAATTGTGGGATGCCGCAACTGAAGACGGTCGTAAAGAAATCAAAGGCGACTTGTGGAATCTTAATCGTTACATTAGTAATGTTAAATCTAGTAATAGAGAATTACAAGAACATTACCTATTAACGGTTAATGAGTTTTATAACAAGGACTGGGCAACTATTAGTAAGCATCCTAAGTTGCAGTGGCTTACCCTTACAATGTGCAGTCACGAATCTAAAAAGACTCAGTTCCACGAATGGCTACCTTTAAAAAAACAAAAAAACAAAAAAGAAGAATGGCTATCGGCGCAGTTTCCTAATATGAAATGGAAAGACATCGAACTACTAGCGGCAATTACAACTGACAAAGAAATTAAAGAGTATGCTAAGGACCTTGGTTGGGACAAAAAACAAGTCAATGACATCAAGCTATAAATGTGTTTATTGTGGTAAAGACTTTGTCAAAGAAAAAACTTTGGCGGTGCATATTTGCGAGCAGAAGAGACGACATCTAAGTAAGACTGAAAAGCATGTGCAAGCAGGCTTACTTACATACCAACGCTTTTATGAAATAACACAAAAGCCAAAGGCTCCAAAAACGTTCGATGAATTTGCTACTAGTCCTTACTATACAGCATTTATAAAGTTTGGTAGTTTCTTAGTTAACACCGCTCCTATATATCCAGAGATGTTTATAGACTACGTTATTAAAAGCGGCGTCAAACTAGATCACTGGTGTAGAGATGCGTTGTATGATTCTTACATACAAGAAATGATTAAAAAAGAACCTGCCGATGGTGCAATACAGCGTACTATTCAAAACATGATGGACTGGGGTGAAAAGAATAACGCACCTTGGGAACATTACTTTGCATTTGTTAACCTTAATCGTGCAACACACGATATCAAAGAAGGTCTTATAAGTCCTTGGATAGTGTTAAATACCAAGGCAGGAAAGGACATGCTGAAACGCATGAATGATGAACAATTAGAAATTATTGGATCTGTTATTGATCCTCAATTTTGGATGCGTAGATTTAAATCTTTGCCTGCAGATGTCGAATTAGTTAAAGACGTTATTAAGGAGGCAAATATTTTATAATGCCAAAACGAGAAGAAGAAGAATTAAAAGATAACGAAGAATTTATCTCAAGAAATGATATAGATATTGAAGTAGTTGTTGCTGACGACACTAACGATGTATATGTTAAATTTTCCGGGTTCGACAATGATGAAGATGCAGAACAATATGCACAATTCTTAATTGATACGTTACCATTACTATTATTTGAAACTACTAGGTTACACTAATGCCAGATATTGATATAGACTTCACTGACCGAGACGAAGCATTAAAGTTGTTCAAACATATTAGTGCTAGTCGGTATGAAGACAATCGATTAGTAAAACATAATACAGGCGTATACTTACACCAAGTGCCTGTTAATGCTCCTACTAACTTGTGTGCTGTTCCGTATGACGTTGCAGAGGAACGTGAATTCTTTAAAATAGACTTCTTAAATGTAGGGATATATAAAGGTGTACGAAATGAAGAACATCTCATTCAATTAATGAATACGGAGCCTTTATGGGATCTACTTACGGACGACGACTTCAGCAGCTTGCTCTTTCACGTCAACGGTCATGGTGGCATATTAAAAGAAATGAAGCCAACGAGCGTGGAGCAACTGGCAGCGATACTAGCAATGATTCGCCCAGCGAAGAGACATCTAATAGGAAAATCGTGGGACGCAGTGATGAAGGAAGTGTGGGTAAAGCCAGCGAATGACGAGTACTATTTTAAGAAAAGCCATGCAACTGCGTATGCTATGGCAATCGTTGTTCAAATGAATGCTATATGTGAAAGTATCAGTTACGGCTTTTCTTAACCTGGTTTTCTTACCAGCGTAATTGACTTTCTCTTTATACGCTTTACAATAATATCATTTAGGCTCGTACAAGGGCCTAAAATTACCTTAACGTCTTTAGTTGAAAAGTTGCGGATAATATATCGAAACTCTGCAATTTCTTTAAGCAGGAAAATATTAATAGGAATTTGACGGTTACTTTCCCACCACCAAATCTCTCCTAATTCTAAGAATTTTTGTCGTTCTTCGTCGGTTCTTATAGCCGTGTAATCGTATATGCTAGTTACCTGAGCATCTTGATTAATAATAATGCCCACATATTCGTGTTCAACATGGTTAATTACACTTATAAATGGAAAATTGTGTTGTAGGTTTTCTGTGATTCGCATCGATAAATACTATAAAGGTCCGCTAATATGCAAAATATTTCTGTTTATTTATATCCAAATAAGATTGACGCATATACGAACCCGGTTGACTCCCTAACCAGTGAGAGGT
>JACCDQ010435640.1_pt1 | contig 18458 bp, 17 predicted proteins | sample 7446031 | NCBI WGS metagenome assembly JACCDQ01 (sample SAMN15323442, study PRJNA562643) | freshwater metagenome | isolation source: river surface water | place: USA:Blue River Watershed | collected 2017-08-17
TCTATGCAGTGGATGGTGATGTCGCCGGCTACCTTGTGGGGAGGGAAGGTCTGGTCTTTTTGCAGCACCAAACGAATCACTTCCAGATGCTTTGCTTTAAAAAGAGCGACGGTCTTTTGCTTGCCCAATTTTTCGCCGAAAGCATTTACGTCGATCACTTGACCGGACTGAAGATGTTTCAAACCCATCTAACTCTCCCTGAGCGCGGAGACCACTTTAGCTAATTGTTGACGCTGATGACCATTGGATCAGGGGCACCGATTTCAGTTTGACCAGCTTGTGCCCAATGAACGGGCTGGTTACAGCACGATCGGCACTACGCCCTCAAGCTGGTCAAATCGTGGTCGGCGGAAACAGCCTCTTGCAGTTCGCCAGTGGCACCCTGTGCGTGGGGATCGCTCATTTGCGACCCCGCATGGCAATCCACACCACGACGCCGACCACAATGATGACCAGCAGGGTCGTTCCCCATGACCCGCCAAAGCCACTCATCCAGCCGTAGTTGCCGTTCATCATGCTGTCATGGCCTTGCAGGCGACTGCGCAGAGCTTGCATGCCTCCGCACACTTTTTGCAGTGGCTCATCTCATGTTTTGCGCATTCCGCTCCACAGATCTCGCAAGCTGTGGCGCAAAGGGCGCATATTGCCTTGACGTGTTCCCCGCTCCTTGCGATGGACGATGCCGCGAGGCGACAAATGTCTGCACACTCCAGATCCAGCGAGATGCACCGGGCCATATTCTTTGGGTCTGCCTCCTTCAAGCAGGCGCTTGCACATTGGAGGCAAGCCGCCGCGCATTCATTGCACGCACGAAGGCAATCGATTTCTTTTTGGCTGAGCATTTGTCATTCTTTGATGAGTTACCGGGTATACGGTCACTCATCATCAAAAATAACAAATGGCTCGTCTGTGCGCTGGCACGCTCCAGGACAAACCAACAAGAGCCTCAGCTTCAGTTTTTACTTTGTGCAACTCAATGGCATAAGAATTTAAACTCTCGAAAGCGGGCACTCGTGAAAGTCGGCTTTTGCTGCGTTGCAGCTGAATGGCAATACGCGAAGGTCTGCAATAGGTCAACACCTGCTAATTGTTACCCAATGACCTAGTCCGCTTCCAGCCTAAAACACGCGTAGGTACGTCCAGCGTCAAGACAGGGCCAAACCACCTGCGCCCCGCATCGGGCCATGCTTGTTCAAAGCATCCTGGTCAAAGCTGCCTGCAAATGCTCCGAAGGCAGACGCTTGAAGCCCGAGCGGGCAAAGCGCTGCAAGCGCCCTTGCATGAAGGCCACCAGCAAAGACGCGGCGACTTGCGCATCGGCCGTGGGGGTGGCCGAGTCATTGGCTTTGAGGGATTGACGCAGCTGCGCCTCGACTTTGTCAAACAGCAAATTGATGCGCTCTTGCAAGCGTTCGTGCTCCAGCACCAGCGCGTCGCCGATCATGACGCGGCTCATGCCCGGGTTTTTCTCTGCAAACTGCAACAGCAACGCCACGATGCGCCCCGCCTGCTGGGGCCCAGGGGGCTCACGGTCGGTGACTTGGCGTATCAATCCGATCACGGATTGGTCGACAAAATCAATCAGCCCTTCGAACATCTGCGCCTTGCTGGCAAAGTGCCGGTACAGGGCCGCCTCGCTCACGCCAATCCTGGCGGCCAGGCTGGCGGTGGTGACCCGCTCGGCGCCGGGCTGCTCCAGCATGGCAGCCAGGGTCTGCAAAATTTGCAAGCGCCGTTCGCCCGGACGTGGACGCTTGCGTGTGGGCGTGGCTTCCTCTTCTGAATAGCGCTCGCTTTGTAATTCTTGCTCTGACATCTCTCCCCCCCTCTTTTTTTGATGGAACCCACCCGAGCCCGAAGCGTTTCAGCGGCTGCGGATCATGGTGCCAAACGCCTGTTCACTCAGCACCTCCAGCAGCATGGCATGCGGCACCCGTCCATCGATGATGTGCACCGCATTCACACCGCTCTTGGCGGCATCGAGCGCGCCCGCAATCTTGGGAATCATGCCGCCGCTGATGGTGCCGTCGGCACACAGTTCGTCGATGCGGCTGGCCGTCAACTCGGTCAGCAGTTGGCCTTCTTTGTCCAGCACACCACGGATGTTGGTGAGCATGAGCAGTTTTTCGGCTTGCAGCACGGTGGCCAGCTTGGCGGCCACCACGTCGGCATTGATGTTGTAGCTCTCGTTGTGTTCGCCAAAACCAATCGGGCTGACCACCGGGATGAAGGCATCGTCCTGCAGGCAGGTCAGGATCGAAGGGTCGATGCTTTCGATCTCTCCGACCTGGCCCACGTCGTGCACTTTGTTCGGGTCCTGGCTGTCCACCAAGCGCAGTTTTTTGGCACGGATCAGGCCGCCGTCACGGCCGGTCAGGCCCACGGCCTTGCCGCCTGCGCGGTTGATCATGCCCACGATGTCTTGCTGCACTTCGCCGCCCAGCACCCACTCCACCACTTCCATGGTTTCGGCGTCGGTCACGCGCATGCCCTGAATGAACTCGCCGGTTTTGCCCAGGCGCTTCAAAGCCGTTTCGATTTGCGGGCCGCCGCCGTGCACCACCACCGGGTTCATGCCCACCAGTTTGAGCAGCACCACGTCTTCGGCAAAGGCCTGCTGCAAGGCCGGGTCGGTCATGGCGTTGCCGCCGTACTTGATGACCAGCGTCTTGCCGTGGAACTTGCGGATGTAGGGCATGGCCTGCGCCAGGATTTGGGCCTGGTCTTGGGGTGCAACGGTGTTGGCAGCGGTGGTGTCGGTCATGGTGAGGCTCAAGGTTTTAAAAGAAGGTGCAAGTTCCTGATGATTGTGCCGCAAGCGTGTGGCATGTCAGAGGATCTCGGCCAACAGCCGGTCAACGCCTTGCTGCCACGGCGGCAAGACCAAGCCAAAGGTTTTTTGCAATTTGTGTGTGCTCAGCCGTGAGTTGTGCGGGCGCTGTGCAGGCGTCGGAAATGCCGAAGTGGGCACGGGCGCGATCTCGGTCACTTTCAAGCCCGACGCCGGCAGGATCTGCCGTGCCTGCGCGATCACATGGTGGGCATAACCGTGCCAACTGGTTTCGCCTGAGGCCACCAGGTGGTAAACCCCGGACAAGGATGCCCCCTGGGTGCCCATGGCCTGACGGATGGCGTGGGCCGTGACATCGGCGATCAGATCGGCGCCCGTTGGCGCGCCACGTTGGTCGTCGATGACCGTGAGGCGTTCGCGCTCTCCCGCCAATCGCAGCATGGTGCGGACAAAGTTGCCACCCCGCGCCGCATAGACCCAGCTGGTGCGAAAAATCAGGTGCTTGCAGCCGCTGGCGGCAATGTGTTGCTCGCCTGCGAGCTTGGTTTGTCCATACACGCTGAGCGGTCCAGTGGCATCGCCCTCTTGCCAGGGCTGCTCGCCCTGGCCGTTGAACACATAGTCGGTCGAGTATTGCACCAGCCAGGCCCCCACGTCGGCCGCAGCACGGGCCAGCGCCGCAGGCGCGGTTGCATTCAGGCAACGCGCCAGCTCGGGCTCGGACTCGGCCTTGTCCACAGCAGTGTGGGCAGCGGCATTGACGATCACGTCAGGCCGCCAGGTCAACACCGTTTGCGCCAGGCGCTCGGGCTGACTCAAGTCACCGCAAAAATCAGTGCTGTGGCGGTCCAGCGCCAGCACCTCGCCCAGCGGGGCCAGGCTGCGCTGCAGTTCCCAGCCGACTTGGCCGTTTTTACCCAGCAGCAGGATTTTCATGACGCGTTGTACTGTTTTTGCACCCACTCGCGGTAGGCACCACTTTGCACATGGGCCACCCATTCGGTGTTCGTCAGATACCACTCGACGGTTTTGCGAATGCCGGTCTCGAAGGTCTCGGCGGGTTTCCAGCCCAGTTCGGCTTCGAGCTTGCGGGCATCGATGGCGTAACGGCGGTCATGGCCCGGACGGTCGGTGACGTAGGTGATCTGGCTGGCATAACTGCCCCCGTCGGCCTTGGGCCGCATCTCGTCGAGCAGTTGGCAAATGGTTTGCACGATCTCGATGTTGGGCTTTTCGTTCCAGCCGCCCACGTTGTAGGTCTCGCCCAGACGCCCGGCTTCGAGCACGCGGCGAATCGCGCTGCAATGGTCCTTGACGTAGAGCCAGTCACGGATCTGCATGCCGTCGCCATACACCGGCAGCGGCTTGCCCGCCAGCGCATTCACGATCATCAGCGGGATGAGTTTTTCCGGGAAGTGGTAGGGGCCGTAGTTGTTGCTGCAGTTGGTGGTCAACACCGGCAAACCGTAGGTGTGGTGCCAGGCGCGCACCAGATGGTCGCTGGCCGCTTTGCTGGCACTGTAGGGGCTGTTGGGCTCATAGCGGTGGGTCTCGGCAAAGGCCGGCTCGTCCTTGGCGAGCGAACCGTACACCTCATCGGTCGAGACATGCAGAAAACGGAAGCTGGCTTTGGCGTCCTCGGCCAAGCCACTCCAATACCCCCGCACCGACTCCAGCAACCGGAAGGTGCCCACGATGTTGGTTTCGATGAACTCGCCGGGACCGTGAATGGACCGGTCAACATGGCTTTCGGCGGCAAAATTGACCACCGCACGGGGACGGTGCTGCGCCAACAAACGGCTGACCAGATCGGCATCGCCAATGTCTCCCTGCACCAGCTGGTGCCGCGCATCGCCTTGCAGGCTGGCCAGGGTTTCGGGGTTGCCAGCGTAGGTGAGTTTGTCCAGATTGATGACGGGCTCATCGCTGGCAGCCAGCCAGTCCAGCACGAAGTTGGCGCCAATGAAGCCGGCGCCGCCGGTCACAAGAAGGGTCATGATGGGATCGATGTGAATGAATGCAATGAACGCCTGCCCCCATGTGCCGGGAGACTGCGCCTGAGAATCTTGATTTTAGAACCATTGCATTGAATCGCGTCGCTCTTGTGCGGAACATTCGCCACAGTGAGCACACGCAGGTTAAAGTGAAGCCTTGAGAAGGAAGTCCCCCATGGCCAAATCGTCCGACAGCTCCAAAAGCCCAAAACCCTCCCAGGCGGCAGACGTGCCAACACCGCCAGCACAGCACATTTGGCTGGCCGGCCTGGGCGCCATGGCCAAAGCGCAAGAGCAAGGCACGAAAGCCATCGAAGCCCTGGTCAACGATGGCTTGGCCTTTCAGCGCAAAAGCCAGGCCGAAGCACAGCAGCGTCTGCACGAAGCCACAGAGCGGTTGAGCCACATCGCCAGTGATTTTGGTCAGCAAACCTCCGTTCGGGTGGATCGCCTGGAATACCTGTTTGAAGACCGGGTGGCCAAAGCCTTGCACCGATTGGGCATGCCGACCCTGCAAGACATGCACCTGCTGAATGAACGCATCGCGCGACTGGAAGCGCAACTGGCCCAAACACAGCAGCCTGCTGCAACGCGCCAGCGCAAGGCCAAGGCAAGCGAAGCCTCGTCCAGCAAACCGGCACCGCCCGCCACAGCGGGCCAGCGCAAGCGCCCGGTGCCCAAAGCGGCAACAGCCAAAACCACCCGACGCCCTGCCGGCTGACCCGCTCGCCCACTGACCCATGGCCAAAAAAGCCCCACGTCGCACGGCCTTGCGGATTGCCGAGGTTACGCTGGAACTGTTCAACCGCTACGGGGAACCCAACGTCTCGACCACCTTGATTTCAGCCGAGCTGAACATCAGCCCGGGCAATCTTTACTACCACTTTCCCTCCAAAGACAGCTTGGTCAACCATTTGTTTGACCAATACGAAGTGGCGATACTGGACCTTCTGGACGCGGCCTCGGATGTGCAGGACACCGAAGACGCCTGGTTTTTTTTGCATTCGCTGTTTGAGCAAATCTGGGCTTACCGCTTCCTGTACCGTGACCTGAACAACCTGCTCTCGGGCAACCGGCATCTTGAAACGCACTTTCATGAAGTGTTGACGCGCAAAACACACGCCTTGCGCCTGATGCTGGAGTCTCTGGCGGCAGCGGGCCTGATGCAGATGGATCCGGACAGCATTGAAACCTTGTCGGCCAGCATGGCGGTGATGCTGACCTATTGGCTGAGTTACGAGTACGTGCGCAATCCACGGCAAGCGCTGGAGCCTGGCAGCGCGAGCTTGGCGTTGACACGGGGGGCGCGGCATGTGCTGGCCTTGCTCACCCCGTACATGGCAAGCCCGGCGCTGCGGGCGCATTTGCAAGCCCTCACGGCCGCCTACAGCCAGCCTCAGGCTTGACGCCGCGCCACAGACTTTCAGCCGAAGCGCTGAGCCGCAATGGCCAGCAGGCCATCAAAAATCAGGTTGTCCACCAACTCGAACTGCACCGACATGCTCGGGGCCATTTTCCAGCCCGCGCCACCCGTCATGACGCACACGGGCTCTTGCCCTGTGTGCTCACGCAAGTGCTGCACCATCCGCTCGCACGCTCCGGCAATGGCATAGGTGCCTCCACTGGTCAGGGCATCGCTGGTGTTGGTTGGAAATGGCCTAACTTCGCCAGTGGGAACATGCAGGCCCGCGGTCCCGGACTCGAGCGCACGCAGCATGATGCCGTGCCCAGGCAAAATCAAGCCCCCTAAAAAGCAGCCTTGCGCATCGATGGCCTCCACCGTCACGGCCGTGCCCACCATCACCACCACCAAGGGGCGCATCTGGCCCGACGCCAGCATGCGCTGGCGCGCACCAATCATGGCCACCCACCGGTCCGAGCCCAAGCGCGAGGGGTGGTCGTAGCCGTTGGTCAGCCCCGCTTCGCTGAGACTGGGCACCACCCATTGCGGGGTGAAGTCCCACAGTTCCATTTGCTCCTGTACGCGACGTTTGATGGCATCTCCCGCCACCACGCAGCCCAGCATCTGATCTGGCACAGGCAAGTTCGCCCACGCACCCTCGGCCAAACGGTCAATGTTCTCCAGGAATTCTGCGCCATGGGCCAGCAGGTGGGCCTGGGGGTGGGGTCGGTCATACAGCGCCCACTTCAGGCGCGTGTTGCCAACATCTAAGGCTAAAAACGTCATGGGCGGATGATAATGAATTTCCAGTCGCGCCCGAATCGATGCGCTCAGTCGGCAGCCCCGGCGTGCTGCGCCTTGCGTATTGCGTCCTGGGCATCGCGGTCAGATTTGGAAGGCGCATCCGAGGCATCCACCTGAAGCAACAGGCCCAACAATCGGGCCCCATGCTCGACCGCAATGGAGGCGTATTTGATGTCGCCTTGGACCAGGGCGCTGGACATCAACTCGACCCGTTCGAACGCGTGGATATTGCCGGAAACCTTGCCCGCCACAATGATGCGGCTGGCCATCACATCCCCCAGAATTTCACCCGAAGGACCAATCACCACAGAGATCGCTGAATCTTTGGGCGCCTCGATGTTGCCGACCACCTTGCCATCAATGCGCACACTTTCCTGCAAAACCAGGCGCCCGTGGATTTCGGCATGACGCCCGATCAAGGTGTCAAATTTTTCCTGACCCATGACCAAGGGTGTGTGCTGATTTTTTTTCTTGCTGAACATGCTGTCTCCTTCAATTGCGTCATCTTTGGTTTTTTTTAAAACCGGGACCAGGCCGCCAAGGCCTTTGCAGGGTGCATGGCATTTCCGCGCCAAATCACCTCGTAGTGCAAATGCGGACCGGTCGATCGCCCGGTATTGCCCAGCGTGCCCACCAAACTCAGCCGCTCCAGACTTTGTCCGGGTTTGACAAAAATGGTTTTCAAATGGGCATAGCGGGTCACAAACCCCTCTTCATGGCTCACTTCAACCATGTTGCCGTAAGCCCCTGAGTACTCTGCACGCACCACCTTGCCCGGTGCGGTCACCATGACTGGCGTACCCACGGGGGCAACAAAATCAATGCCTTCATGCATGCTGGGCAAATGGGTCATCGGGTCTGCACGGACACCGAAAGAGCTGGTCAATAAATACTCACCCGACAAAGGCAACAGCGTGGGCACACGATCGAGACGGTTCATGTCCTGTTGCCATTGCGACTGCATGGCACTCAGGGTTTTTTCGTATTCCTGAACGTGTTGAGCGGTGGCGTCAAGTTGCTGGCTGAGCTTGTGGTCTGAAAGGCCCCATCTGGGCAACAAATTCAGGGGGCCACCCCGACCCCAGGAGGGTTCACTTTTTTGCACGCCCGAAACAGGCAAAAGCCGCTCTACCCCCAGCCGCCCCAGCACATCGTTTTTGATGCTTTCCAGTTCCCCCAGCCGCTGGGTCACCGTCTCCAGCTGCTGGTTCAAGGCTTCCAGCTTGGAACGGTAAAGGGCCTCCATCTTCATTTGCTCGCTTTGGCTGGTCACCCCTCCCATGCGTTGCGCAATTTCAGGCGCGTATTCAATGGCCACCCTCAAGCCAATGAAGTGAAAGACAAACCCCAAAAAGACCAGAAAAATGGACACTGCGGCCATGCCCATCAGCACCTTGCGGGCCGTGATGGACAGGGTTATCACCTTGGCCGCAGGGCCGGCCACCCAAATCAATTGCATGTGAACTCCAAGGTCTGCCAATCAGACAAAAAGCACTGCAAATTAGATCAGAAAATCCTCAATAACAAATCATTAATGAATAATATTTGACTCTTAAATTTGCCAATTATTTCGTATTTTGAATTGCAAAAAATCAAACACCACAATTCATCATCAAGGCCGTGGACACCACTCACCCCACCGACAGGATGGCGCGCTTAGGGCACGCGACGAGCGTGGTTTGAAAACTCAAATCACAGGCCGCACCAGCGGCATCACAGATTCATAAGCCCGCGCTGCGCGCAAGACCAAGGCATCGCCAAACATCGGCCCCACGATCTGCAAGCCCATGGGCAAACCGCTGTGTGTCAGGCCGCACGGCACCGTGATGGCCGGTTGCTGGGTCAGGTTGAAGGGGTAGCTGAAGGGGGTCCAACCCAGCATGGACACCGGGTCCATGGCCACGGTGCCAGCTGCACGCGCCTCGAACGCAGGGATCGAGACGGCTGGAGTGACCAGCAGGTCAAAGCGCTGCATGAACTGGCGCATGTGCGAGCCCAGCACGCCACGGCGCTGGTTGAGTTGCTGCACCTGCAAGGCGCTGAGCTGCGCACCCAGCGCGGCCTCGGTTTTGAAGTCGGGGTCGGCCATAGCCTGTTGCTCGGCGCTCAAGCCCTTCCACACGGTGTAGGCCCCCAAAAACCACAGGCCTGTGGTGATCTCCAAAGGGTCTTCGAAGCCGGGGTCAACTTGCTCCACATGCGCGCCCAGGGCTTGCAGTTGCTGCACAGCGGCATCCACAGCGGCAGCGATTTCGGGGTGCACGTTTTGGGCATAACCCAAGGTCGGCGAGTAAGCGATTTTCAAACCCCGGATGCCATCTTCCAGGCCCACGGTGTAATCGGTCGCATCCGGTGGCAGCGAAGTCCAGTCGCGGGCATCGGGCTGCTTGAGCACGTTCGTCATCAAGGCGGCGTCGCGCACGCTCATGGTGTGCGGGCCCAGGTGCGCCACCGAGCCAAACGGCGACAAGGGGTAGGCGGGCACACGGCCAAAGCTGGGTTTCAAGCCCACATTGCCGCAAAACGCCGCCGGGATGCGCACGCTGCCTGCACCATCGGTGCCCACGCTCAGCGGGCCGAGACCCGCCGCCACAGCCGCCGCCGTACCGCCCGAAGAGCCGCCGGGGGTGTGGTTCAAATTCCAGGGGTTGCGTGTGATGCCGGTGGCGGGCGAGTTGGTCTCGCCCTTGCAACCAAACTCGGGCGTGGTGGTTTTGCCCAGCAAGACCGCGCCTGCCTCGCGCAAACGCGCTGTGGCCGGGGCATCCACGTCCCAAGGCTGATTCGGGTCGATGGTGCGGCTGCCGCGCAAGGTGGGCCAGCCGCGCGTGAGGATCAGGTCCTTGATGGACGTGGGCACGCCTTCCAGAGCGCCCACGGGCGTGCCTTGCTGGCGGTGCGCCTGCCAGCGCGCTTCGCTGGCTCGGGCGCTGGCCATGGCGGCGTCCTCGTCCACCAGGCAAAAGGCGTTGATTTGCGGGTTGACCCGTTCGATGCGCTGCAGCACCGCCTGCGTCACCTCGACCGGCGAGGCCTGTCCACTGCGGTAGAGCGCCATCAGTTCGTGGGCCGGGGTCTGGGTCAGGTCTTGGGGTGTCGCGCTCATGGGTGTGCCTCTTCAAGAAATGTTCAAAAGCCCGATCATCCGGCCGCTTCAGGGCCGGGTGCGGGTGTTGGGGCTGAGCTTCTTCCAGGGCAAGTCGCCCGGGTCGGCGGCCATGGGGCCAGCCGCTTTGGCCACCAGCACGCGGCTGGCGATGGGGGTGAAATCGGCCCGGAAATGGTTGGAGCTTTTGACCACCAGCAGCTTCATCTGCTCCGGGTGGATGCCCACAACGCGAAACAGCTCACGGTCGAGCATCTGGCATTTGCCGCTGGACACGGCGATCAGCACGCCGTCGATTTCCAGACAGGCGCAAGGGCCGATGTGGGCCTTCATGCCGGTCATCATCGGGCCTTTGAGTTCGCAGTACTCAGGCCCCAAGGCGCGCACCGTGAAGCGGCCTTGCAAGGGCGGGTCACTGGGCTCGCCTGCGAAGGTGGGCACGGACTTGCCCAGAGCCAGCTGCAGGCTGGCGCCCACCCCGGCCTCGTGCGCCATGCGGGCGGCTTCGGGGTCGTACAGCAAGCCCAGCGCCACCTGGCCAGGCCAGCGCTGGCCCGCACCTTGCTGCAGCAAGGCATGCAGCATGCCGGTGGTGTTGCTGTCACCCCCTGCGCCCGGGTTGTCTTGTGTGTCGGCCATGACCACCGGGGCCGCAGACACCTCGGCCGTGGCCAGGGCTTGCGACACGGCCTCGCGGGCGGGCAACACATCGGGGCGCCACTGGCTGGGCTCGGCCACGCGCTCAAACAGGCGCTGCACCACCACCTCAGCCTGCGGGCCGTGGCCCCAGACCACGGGGCCGCACTCGGCAAAATCCGACGCCGGAAAACCCATGCAAAAACTGAGCATGCAACCGGTCTGCGACTCCAGCGCGATCATCTCGTCGTAGAGGTCTTTGGCCGGGTCCATCCAGGTGCTTTGCGCGTTGAGTGAAATCAAGAACGGCAGGCGACGCGCCTGCATGGGGCGCTTGCTGCCCGCACGCAAATGTTCGCGCAGCAGCAAGGCAGCCCGCTCACCGGTCTCGGCCATGTCGATGTGCGGGTAGGTGCGGTAGGCCACCAGGCCATCGGACAGCTGCAGCATGCGCTCGGTCACGTTGGCGTGCAGGTCCAGGCTGGCGACGATGGGCAGCTTGGGGCCGACCACGGCGCGGATGCGGGCGATCAACTCACCCTCGCTGTCGTCGGCGTTTTCGGCCACGGCCGCGCCGTGCAGATCGAGGTACACCCCGTCAAGCCCCTGCACCAGGGCCGCACGAACGTCTTCGACAATGGCCGCGCAGATGCGCTCAAACGCGTCTTGGGTCACGTACGACGAGGGCGTGGCACCGGCCCAAGCCGAGGGCAGCAGCTGCCAGCCTTCGCGCCGCGCCGCGTCGATGAAGCCCCCCGCCGGGATGTTCACGCCGGTCATCTGGTCGATCAGGGCCTGACCGCGCACATAGGCCGGAAAGGCCTCGCCGCTTTGGAAGGCGGCCCAATCGGCCAGGCTGGGGGCAAAGGTGTTGGTTTCGTGCTGGTAACCAGCGATCAGGATACGGGTCATGGTGGGCCGAGTTCAGGGGTCAAATCGAGCGGGCTGAAGCCGCGCTGTCGCGTTGCGACATCAAGCTGCAGCTTCCAGCGGCGGCAAAGCGGCAGGCGCGGCCTGCAGCAAGCGGCGTGTGTAGTCTTGTTGTGGGTTGGCGTACAACTCAGCGGTCGGTCCTTCTTCAACGATGTGGCCCTGGTGCATGACCACCACGCGGTCGCACAGCTGCGCGGCCACACGCAAGTCGTGTGTGATGAAGAGCAAACCCAGGCCCAATCGGCCCTGGATTTCGCGCAGCAAATTCAGAATCTGTGCCTGCACGCTCACATCGAGGGCGCTCACCGCTTCGTCGGCCACCAGCACCTGGGGTCGGCACGCCAGCGCCCGGGCAATGGCCAGGCGTTGCCTTTGTCCACCACTGAACTGGCTGGGGTAGCGCTGCAGCGCCTCGACGGGTAAACGCACTTGTGTCATCAGCTCGGCGGCCAAGGCTTCGGCCTCGGCGCGAGATTGCCCAAAGTTCATAGCCCCTTCGACCATGGACTGACCTACGGTGCGGCGCGGGTTGAGCGAGCGGTTCGGGTCTTGGAAGACCACTTGCACCCGGTTGCGCAAAGGACGCAAGCGTCCCTCGGGCAAGGTGGCCACCTCGTCATCGCCCCACAGGATGCGGCCCTCGGTCGGGTCGATCAGGCGGATCAGGCAACGGGCAAAGGTGGACTTGCCCGAGCCGGACTCGCCCACAATGCCCACGGTCTCGCCCGCATGCACCGCCACATGGGCGTTTTGCAAAGCGGCGGTGGCGCGGTTGCGGCCCATCCAGTCGCGGCTTGAATACGTTTTGCCCACGCCCTGGCCCGACAGCAAGGCCGGGCCGCTGAAGGCAGGCTTGGCCACAGGGGGTGTCATGCCCGGCACGGCAGCGAGCAGCTGGCGGGTGTACGCGGCTTTGGGTCGGCGCAAGACCTGCTCGCAGGGGCCGCCCTCGACGGCTTCGCCCTGATTCATCACCAGCACCTCGTCGGCAATCTCAGCCACCACGCCCATGTCGTGGGTGATGAACAGCACCGCACTGCCCTGCTCGCGTTGCAGGTCGGCAATCAGCCGCAAAATTTCCTTTTGGGTGGTCACATCCAGCGCCGTGGTCGGCTCGTCGCAGATGATCAAGGCGGGCTTGAGCACCACGGCCATGGCGATCACGATGCGTTGGCGTTGGCCACCACTGAGCTGGTGCGGGTAGCTGCGCAGCATGCGCTCGGGATCGGGCAAACGCACCCGCTCAAAGATGCGCAAGATTTCGGCGCGGCGTTGGTCGCGGGGCCAATCGGTGTGCGTCGAGAGCAACTCGTCGACCTGGTCGCCGCAGGTCATGATCGGGTTGAGCGCGGTCATGGGCTCTTGGAACACCATGCCCATGCTGCGCCCGCGCAAGGCACGCAAACGCGCCGCCGAGGCGCCCAGCAAGGACTCGCCTTGCAACACAATTTCACCGCCGCTGGGGCGCAATTCTTTGGCCAGCAGGCCCATCACGGTGGTGGCCATGACCGACTTGCCCGAGCCCGACTCGCCCACCACACACAAAGTCTGGCCGGGCAGGATGCTGAGCGACACCTGGTGCACCGCGTGCACCCGGTCACCGCCCGCTGGCAGGGCCACCGAGAGGTCGCGGATGGACAGGACAGGTTGAGGAGAAGCTGCGCTCATCATGCCCCCCTTTTTGCAAACTTGGGATCGAGCACGTCACGCAAACCATCTCCCAGCAAATTCACGGCCAGCACCGTGGGCACCAAAAACAAAGCAGGGTAAAGCACGTTGCCGGGGTACTGGCTGAACTGCACGCGCCCCTCGGCCATGATGTTGCCCCAGGTGGGAATGTCGGGCGGCAGGCCCAGGCCCAGAAAACTCAAGATCGCCTCGGTCAGCACCGCAGACGCGGCCACAAAGGTGCCTTGCACAATCAGCGGCGCCAGAGCATTGGGCAAAATGTGCCGCCACAAAATCACAGGCGTGGGCGTGGCCAGCGCACGGGCCGCCTCTACAAAAGGCTCTTCACGCAGGCTCAGCACCAAAGAGCGCACCAGGCGGGTGACGCGCGGCACCTCGGGAATGGCGATGGCCACCACCACCGTACCGACCTGCGCACCCAAGGCCGCCACCAGCGCAATGGCCAACAAGATGGCGGGGATGGCCATCAGGCCATCCATGAAGCGCATGAGCACCGCATCAACTTGCCGGAAGTAACCGGCCAGCATGCCCAAAAACCCGCCCAGCGCCAGCGCCAGCGCGGCGGTGAAGCCCCCCACCAGCAAGGACACTTGCGCCCCGTACACCACACGGCTGTACAGGTCACGACCAAAGCTGTCGGTGCCCAGCCAGAAGGTGTGGGCCACGGTGCTGCCATCGACCAGGGTGAAATCCCCCTTGAGCCCGGCAGCTTTGTTGATGTAGTTGGAGTCCATGGCGGCCGGGTCCACCGTGCCCAGCCACGGTGCCAACAAAGACACCAGGACCATGAACCCGAGCACCACGGCACCAAACCGGATTGAGCCATTGGCCCACAAACGATGAGAGAGGGACATCAGTAACGGATCCTCGGATCAAGAAAGAGGTAGCTCAAATCGACCAGGAGGTTGATGAACACATAGGCGAAGGAGAACAGCAGGACCAGCCCCTGAATCACCGGGAAATCGCGGTTGAGCACCGCATCCACTGTGAGCATGCCCAGCCCGGGGATGGCGTACACCGTTTCGGTCACCACCACGCCGCCAATGAGCAAGGCCACACCGATGCCAATCACGGTCACGATGGGCACGGCCGCATTGGCCAGCGCATGGCGCAGCAGCACCGCTTGCTCGGTCACCCCTTTGGCTCGCGCCGTGCGGATGTAGTCTTCGGTCAAGGCCTCGGACACGCTGGCCCGGGTGACCCGCGCAATCAGCGCCACATAAATCAAGGCCAGCGTCATCCAGGGCAGGATCAGCTGTCGCATCCAGTCCCAAACCCCGACACTGCGCGGCCCGAACAAGGTTTTGTAGCCCTGCACCGGCAACCACTCCAAGCGAATGGCAAACAGGTAGATCAACAAGTAGCCGACCACAAACACCGGTACCGAAAACCCGGCCACCGAAAACCCGGAGAGGATTTTGTCGAGCCAGCCGCCCATGCGCCAGGCCGCGATGGTGCCCAGCGGGATCGCCACGGCAATGGCCAGCAGCAAGGTGCCGACCGCCAGAGACAAAGTGGGCTCGATGCGCTGCGCGATCAGCTCGGTGACAGGTTTACTCAGGTAATACGAATACCCCAGATCGCCCTGAAACACCCGCCCGATCCAGATGAAGTACTGGGACAGGATGGAACCATCCAGACCCAGCTGCTGGCGGATGCGGTCGATTTCTTCGTTGGTGGCGCTGTTGCCGGCAATCACCGCCGCCGGGTCACCGGGGGCCAGCCTCAGGATGAGGAAAACCACCAGCGACACGACGAGCAGGACCGGCAGCACCGCCAACAGGCGGCGCAAGACAAATTGAAGCATCGGTCAGAACCTGATCAGTTTTTCTTCAGGCCCCACATCACCGGGATGCCCGGTGTCTGAATCAAGCCACTGACGTTGCTGCGCACCACGGTGGGTGATCGGTACTGACCCAAAGGTGCGTGGGTCGCGGTTTCGATGGCCACAGCCTGAATCTGGCTGGCGATCTTCTTTTTCTCTTCGATGGTGGCCGCGCGTGCAAAGCTCGCTTTCAAGGTCTCGATGCGCGGCTCGTTTTGCCAGCCGAACCAGCCGGTGTCGCCCTTGGCGTTGAGCATGGCCATGGCCAGCGGGTTGGTGATGTCACCGGCCGTCCAGGCGGTCAGGAAGGCGTTCCAGCCACCGGCTGCAGGCGCGTCTTTCTTGGCGCGTCGGGCCACCAGCGAGGCCCAATCCATTTGCTGAAAGTCCACCTTGAAGCCTGCGGCCTCCAGCTGCTGCTTGGCCACCAGCGGAATCTTGGCGATCGAAGCCAGATCGGTGGGACGCATCAGCAGCACGGGCGTGTTGTCGTAACCCGCCTCTTTCAGCATTTCGCGTGCTTTGGCCGGGTTGGCGATGCCAGTGAAATAACCGGTATTTTCATCGGCGTAGAGCGTGCCGCATGGGAAGATGCTGCGGCACACTTTCTGCAACTCGGGGATGCCGATCTGTGTGTTGAGCACGGCCTGCTGACCCATCGCCACCATGGCTGCTTGCCGGATCTTGGGGTTGTCAAAAGGCTTGTGCAGATGGTTGAAGCGCATGATGAACGTCAGGCCCGCGGGCGAGAAATCCTCGACCTTCACGCCTTCGGTTTTCTTCAGGGTTTCGTACTGCTCAAAGCTGGGCTGCTCGACCATGTCCACTTCACCGGCTTTGAGCGCATTGAACTGGGTTTGCGGATCTCGGATGATGACCCACTCGACGCGCTCAAAGTTGACCGGGCGGCCACCGGCCATGCCGTTGGGCGCTTCGGCGCGGGGCTTGTATTTGGCATTGCGCGTGTACACCGCCAAAGCGCCGGGCTTGAACTCATCGGCTTTGAAAATGAATGGACCCGAGCCAATGTGCTCCTTGATCTGTTCAGAGCCTGGCGTGGCCGCAATGCGTGCGGGCATGATGAAAGGCACGTTGGAGGAGGCCTTGCCCAAAGCGTCGAGCACAATGCCGCTGGGCTCCTTGAGAATCAAGCGGAAGGTGCTGGCATCGGGCGTTTCGTAGCGGTCAATGAAGGTGTTCAAAATGCCGCCCATGGCGTCGCGGCTGGCCCAGCGCTTGAGCGAAGCCACCACGTCTTCACTGGTGACGGGCTTGCCGTCATGAAACTCCAGGCCACTGCGCAGTTTGAAAGTCCAGGTCTTGCGGTCCGCTGAGTTGGTGTAAGTGTCCACCATCTGAGGCTTGATGTTGCCCTGCGCGTCTTCCGAAAAAAGCGTGTCGTAAATCATGTACGCGTGGTTGCGCGTCACGTAAGCCGTGGTCCAGATCGGGTCCAGCACCGCCAGGTTGGCGTGCGGCACAAAGCGGAACACCTTGTTGTCCGGGGCTTGCGCCATCACGGGGGCCAGCAGGCTCAAACTCAGCAGACCGGTGGCAGCAAACAGAACACGTCTTTTCATGATCAGATCTCCAAAACAGGAACAGTTGAAATTTCATGATGACAGCTTTCAAAAAGCCTGAGAGTCACCTTTGCGCAAATCGAGGACGGGGTTTTCACCAATGGCTGGCCACATCCCCTGCAAATTCATAATACAAGTCCAACCAAGAGCATCACCACATGGTCAACCCTGATTCGTCTGCACTGAATTTGTCTCGCGCCATCCACCTCAAGCAGGTGTCATGCCAGGAAGTGATGCAGGCCACCCTCGAACGCATCCCACGTTTGAATCCGCAGTCCAATGCCATCGTCAGCCTGCAAGAACCCGAACTTTTGATGGCACAAGCGCGCGAGCGCGATGCCCAACTGGCCCGCGGCGAATCCATGGGCTGGATGCACGGCATGCCCCAGGCCATCAAGGATTTGTCCAATGCGGCTGGCCTGCGCACCACTTTGGGCAGCCCCTTGATGAAAGACTTCGTGGCCAGCGAAGACGGCCTCATGGCACAGCGCATGAAAGCCGCCGGGGCCATCGTCATCGGCAAGACCAACACGCCCGAATTTGGCCTGGGCTCGCACACTTTCAACGAGGTGTTTGGCCCCACCCGCAACGCCTGGGACCCGAGCAAATCGGCCGGCGGCAGCAGCGGCGGCGCGGCCGTGGCGCTGGCGCAGCGCCTGCTGCCGGTGGCCGACGGTTCGGACTTCATGGGCAGCCTGCGCAACCCGGCCGGCTGGAACCATGTGTTCGGCATGCGCCCCTCGCAAGGGCGTGTACCCATGCTGCCTGCACAAGATGTGTTCATTGCCCAACTGGGCACCGAAGGCCCCATGGCACGCCATGTGGCCGACCTGGCCATGCTGCTGTCGGTGCAAGCCGGCGCGCACCCCTCCAGCCCCTTGAGCCTGACGGGCGACCCGGCCGTGTTCGCAGGCGCGCTGGCCAGCGACCCCAAAGGTCAGCGCGTGGGCTGGCTGGGCAACCTGCAAGGCTACCTGCCTATGGATGACGGCATTCTGCAAGTCTGCGAATCGGCGCTGAACAGCTTTTCAGGCATGGGTTGCATGGTCGACGAAGCACGGCTGGGCATGCCACCAGAGCAAATTTGGCAAGCCTGGCTGGTCTGGCGCCAGGCCCTGGTGGGGCCGCGCGTGGCACCTTTCCTGGTCAACCCGGCCAACCGCGCGCACATCAAGCCCGAGGCGCTGTGGGAACACGACCAGTCCCTCAACCTGACGGGTGCCCAGCTGATGTCGGCCAGCGCCAGCCGCACGCGCTTTTACCAAAGCATGTTGTCCTTGTTTGAAACCTTCGACGTGCTGGCGATTCCCGTGGCGCAGGTCTGGCCGTTTGACGTGAACCTGCGCTGGCCAGACAGCGTGGCAGGCCGCGCCATGGACACCTACCACCGCTGGATGGAAGTGGTGATTTACGCCACCTTTGCGGGCTTGCCCTCCATCAGCGTGCCTGCAGGTTTTAGCGAGAACGGCCTGCCCATGGGCCTGGCGCTGATTGGCAAACCGCAAGGCGACTGGGACTTGCTGAAACTGGCCCATGCCTACGAAATGGCTAACCAGGACATGATTGCCCGGCGGCCGCCCGGGGTCTGAACTGTCGCGGTGCTGGGCGGCGGACTCAGCTTTGCTGCCAAGGCAGGCCGCGCAGGCGCCAGCCGCCCTTTTGGCCCCGGTGCGCCTGCTCGTCCGGGTCGCCCTCAAA
>JACCDQ010723232.1_pt1 | contig 18457 bp, 14 predicted proteins | sample 7446031 | NCBI WGS metagenome assembly JACCDQ01 (sample SAMN15323442, study PRJNA562643) | freshwater metagenome | isolation source: river surface water | place: USA:Blue River Watershed | collected 2017-08-17
CAAGACCCAGCCTGGCCGGTGCTTGCCACCCAACTGCTAAAAACAACCAAACGCATGGATGATTCGGCGAGCGCGCTCTTTGCCGGCGGCATTGTTCTGCAGAAGGTTTTGAATCGAATCGATAATTTTGGCGAGTTTGAGTGGCAACTCGAGAATCGAACCGGCTACCGGCTGGACTCGAAGACCGGGCTGGTCACCGAACTGGTTTGGCCACAGTGGCCCGAATGCAGTTGCGGAGCAACGCCCGAAGCTCAGGGCGCATAGGCGCGTGGTCTATTAGGCGCGTGGCTGAAGCAGCGCCAGGAATCTCGACGGCAAGCGTTCGCGTTGCGAACCAACATCGCGCTTTGGCCAGCTAAGGGTGAGTTCGTTTCTAGCTCTGGTTAGCGCCACGTAAAGCAGGCGACGCTCCTCATTAATTTCGGCATCGGTCTCGGCATAGCTAATCGGCAGGTATCCCTCGGTCAAACCGCATACCCAAACCAGGTCCCACTCCAAACCCTTGGCGGCGTGAATGGTCGACAGCGTCACCGCGGCTTTCACCGGTTCGTGCTGACTGCGCACTCGTTCGTCGAGCTCCTTGGCAAAATCGGCCACCGATGTACCGGCCGGCAGCTCATCTACGATGCCCAGGAACGAGTTCAAGGCCTCCCACTTTTCGCGAGCGGCACCGTGCTCGGTTGGCATTTGAGTTTGCCAACCTAGGCTTCGAACCACATCGGAGACCGCTTCAAAGAGCGGCTTATTAGTTGGTGAAATTACCTCGGCGCGAACTCCGCGAATTGCATCCTTGATTTCGGCCCGGTTGAAGAATCTTTCACCGCCGCGCACCTGATAACCAACACCGGCCTGGGTGAGCGCATTCTCGATGGCTTCAGACTGCCCGTTCACTCGGTACAGCACCGCTATCTCACTTGGATGAACGCCCTGATCGATTTTGGTTTTGATGGCAAAGGCAATTGCCGAGCATTCCTCTTGCAGTGTCTCGTAGGAAATCACTCGCGGGGCCAAACCAACCGCGCCCTCAGACCTCAGCGGATCGACAATCTTGCTATCTACCGTTAGGCGGTTAGCGAAGGTAACGATCTGCTGGGTCGAACGATAGTTTCGGGTGAGCTGAATCTGGTTGGCAGCCGGAAAGCGGTTCGAGAAATCGCGAAGGTATGAACTGGTTGCCCCGGTGAAAGAGTAAATGGTTTGGTTTGGATCGCCGACCACGCAGAGATCGGAGTGGTTGCCAAGCCAGGCATCGAGCAGAGCGTGCTGCAGCGGCGAAATGTCTTGATACTCATCGACCGTGAAAAAACGGTACTGCGAATTCACGTGCGACAGCGCGCGAGGCTCGGCACGAAGCATTCCAAGCGTCAACACCAGAACGTCTTCCCAGTCGATTCGCTGGGCCTTGATCTTGGCATCTTCGTATGCTTTTTGTAATTCGATATTCTTGGCTGCGCCCAGCCCTGCCACCGGCGGGCGGCTGCCAGCAATCTCGGCGTACTCATCCATGCTCAGCATCGAGAACTTGCGCCACTCAATTTCGGCAGCGATGTCGCGAAGCGCACCCGCGTCGAGTCTCAACTTCAAGCCATCGGCCACCTGCGAAATGAGGCGGGCCTTCGACTCCACAACCGACGGAGCCGGAACTCCGGCGAAGATCGGCCAAAAGTATTCCAGCTGCGAAAGCGCGGCCGCGTGAAAGGTCTTTACGGCCACCGAGCCAACGCCGAGTTGGCGAAGCCTGGCTCGCAACTCTCCGGCCGCACGGTTGGTGTAGGTGAGGGCCAGAACGCGATTTGCCGCGAACTGCCCGGTCGAAATTCCGTAGGCAATGCGGTGCGTTACCGTTCGAGTCTTACCGGTTCCGGCACCGGCCAGGATGCAGGTAGGGCCAACCAGAGCCTCGGCGGCAAGCCGTTGCTCAGGGTCTAGATTCTCGAGTAACTTTTCGCTTGACACGTTTATCCGTTTACTTCGGCTTCCAAAACCAGCGGGTGCCCGAGCCAGTGCTCGATTAGGGCACGGGCAATTGTGATGCGAGATGGCAGCAGCAACTGCCCCGCTTCGGCCAACAACTCCTCGCGGCTAAACCATCGAAGCTTCTCGATCTCATCGCCATCTGGGGTTAGGAGGTGGCTGTTTGAATTTGGTTGAACGCGGGCCACGAAACCCATCATCAGCGAGTAAGGAAAAGGCCAGGCCTGGCTACCCAGGTACTCTGGCTCGCCAACCTGCACGCCGGCCTCTTCGAACATCTCGCGAACCACGGCCGCGTTCAGCGACTCCCCCGGCTCAACGAAACCGGCCAAGACCGACCAACGGTTTTCCTCCCACACGCCCTGTGAGCCCATGAGCAAGCGATCTTGTTCATCGATGACCGCAACGATTACCGCCGGGTCGGTACGTGGAAAGACATTGGTGTTGTCGTTTGGGCAAATGCGAACCCAGCCGCCCTGAGAAATTGTGGTTTTTGCGCCACACTTTGGGCAGTGTTGATGGGTGGCATGCCAGTTGGCTAAGGCCAGCGCCTGGGCATAAAGACCGGCGTTTAGATTGCTCAACCCAGCCCCCGTGCGTCGAAGCACGTGCCAGGCATCGGGGTTTGGTTCGAGGGCAAGAGCCTGTTCGTCACTCAAAACCGCAAGCATCACCGGCGAACCAATTTGCTGCTGTTCGCTGGCTTCGGTGGTCAAACCAAGGTAAGCCCAGATTTCAAAATCTGACACCTGGTCGAGAGGGGCAAGAAGCAGGGCCGGGTTGGGGTGATTTACCGCACCGGTTAGCCGAACCTTGCCGCGGTGCACTGCCAAAACGCGAGTGTCGGGGTTTGCCTTGAGCTCGTCGAACAGCTCGGGCCTGGTTCGAGCAAGGTAATCTCGATCGACGGCAGACCTAGCTAGTGGCAAGTTCAGCGGTTGATTCATAAGACCCTTAGTCTAGATTCGCGTGGCGGTGCATGGATGATGGCCAGTCATTGTCTAACCTGAAATACATGGCCAAATCTCCCTTGATTTTAGCTGCGCTAGCTAAAGACGCTGTTCCACACGTTAACTTCACCCAGGTGAACAGCCTCTCGAGTGGGGTGGGCGGAGCATTCGACACCGCATTGCTAACCGCCACCGACGGCAAGCACTACATCGTCAGGGTTGCCAACACTCAAGCCGCGGGCGCCGACCAAGAGGTTGAACTGCGGGCATTCAAAGCACTGAACGCCAACCACCGCAGCCAGCTGCCGTTCGAGGTAAGCAACGTCATCGGTGAAACTCGCGACCTAAAGGGCCACCGAGCACTCATCCTGGATTACGTCTACGGCAATCCAATCGATGCAAATTCAATTGCGCCAGACAGCCAGTTCTCGATGAGCATCGGTCGCGCGATTGCCGCCATTCACAATCTCGACCGTGCCGTGGTCAGCGATGCCCACCTCACCGAATATGACTCTGCCGAGATTGTTAGAACTAGAACCGCCGAACTAGACCGCATTGCGGCAACCGGCAAGGTTCCCGCTGTGCTTCTCGAGCGCTGGGAAACCGCCCTCGAAGACATGAGCATCTTCAAGTTCCAAACCACCGTTATTCACGATGCGCTTTCGGGCGACACCGTGCTGGGCCTAGACCAGGCCGTTTCTGGTGTGCTTTCGTGGAGCGGCCTAAAGATTGGCGACCCAGCCGAAGACTTTGCCTGGCTAGCCGAAACCGGTAACCACGAGTTGCTTGAGAGCGTTTTGAAGACCTACTCGGCAACCCGTTCGGCAGTCGATGCCAGCATCGCCCAGCGTGCCACCCTGTATTCAGAGCTTGAGAAGGGCCGCTGGCTACTTCACGGCGTAACCAAGGGCAACCAAGACATCATCGATGACGCAATCGGCATGCTAGCCGAGTTGGCCGAAGATGTCAGCACCGGCGTAATTGGTCGACTAAGCGGTGCCGCCCCGGCCGCTGCCGCTGCCGTAATTGAGATTTCGCAGACCGTTGCTCCGGCTTCATTCGCTGAGCCTGTGCAGGCCTTCGTCGAGACTGAGCAAACTTTCGTCGAGATCGAGCAGACCATCGTGATTGACGAGTCAGAAGATTCGGACGCTGAGCCGTTCGAGGTTTCGGTTCATACCGAGGCAATCGAGATTATCGAAATCGAAGAAACGATTGCCGCACCGGCCGTAGACGACAAGACTCGCCCGATTGAGTTGCCAGACAAGGGCGAGAACGAACTCTTCTAGAAACTAGATTTGGTTGGCTAGTGCCTCGTGCCAAAGTTCGAAGACCTGTTCTTCGCTAGGCACCGAGGTTGGCTTTACCTCTAGGTTGTCGGCAACGAAATAAAAACTGACTTCTATTTGCTCTACCGGCAGTCCAGAGAATTTTGAATAGGCCACTCGATAAAGTGCCAACTGAAATGTCTTCTCAATCAGATCAACCTCGCCCTTTGGCGCGCGCCCGGTCTTCCAGTCGATGATTTCGATACCGGTTGCAGTCTTGAAAACCGCGTCTAGTTTGCAGATGAATGTGTTGGCACCAACAGTGAGCTGAATCTCCTGCTCGATGGCAATCGGCTCAAGCGCTGCCCAGCGTGACTGCTCAAAATTTTGACGCAGTTGCTCGATTGGTTCGGCATCAAGCAACTCATTGGTGTCGTCGGCCTCGGTTTGATCAACGATTGGGTCAACCTCGGTTGGGGCAACCATTCCGAAGCGTTGCTCTACCCAGGCGTGGAACTGAGTTCCCGTGCGAGTTTGCTTGTATGGCTTGGTAGGCATTGGGCGCAAGGTTCGGGCTGCTAAACCGGTTGGGTCGGCGACAAAGTCTTTGAACTTGGATGCCGGAATTCTCACCGGCAACTGCACAAAGTTTTGATTCGAAATTGCTTCATCGCGTTCGGCCAGCAGCAACGAAATATCGGCCTGGATTTGATCGGCTTCAGCGATGTCACGTTGACCGAGGCGTTGCTGCTCAAGTTCTTGTTCATTTGCAAGTGTTTGTTCGTCAAGCGATTCGATTGCCTCGATGGTTGCCTTGGCAGCACGCTCAACGGCAAGTCGGTGTCGTTCACCAAACGGATCAAGTGGCCACTGCTGAACCTGCGGCTCTTGGGCCAGCGGGTTTTCGGTTGACAAAATTTCGGGAAGCTCAAATTCGATGTGCTCTGCTGCGGTCAGCAGATAGCGAGACGGCTTTCGCGAGTTCTTATTGCTGCCCTTCCAATAAGAACCGGCCAGCAGTAGCTCTTGCTTTGGCCGAGTGACAGCAACGTACATGAGTCGCAGCTCTTCTTGAAGTTGGTGCTTCTTGGTAGCGGCCTTGAATTCATCCTGGCTATCGCGAGCCTCTGGCTGCGATTTCGCCTGCTGGTAGTTCCAACTAGGCAGCGAAGCGTGATCACCGCGAAGCGGATAAGGCAGCTTACCCATTGCCAACCAACCGGTTCCCGAGGCTTCGCTCGGGAAGTCGCCTTCGATGAGGTTAGCGACCGAGACGTAATCCCATTCGAGCCCCTTGGCGGCGTGAATGGTGAGCACCTGAACCACGCCCTTCTCGGGGTTGGTGTTAGGTACCTCGAATCGTTCGCGCTCATCGGCGAACTGAAGCCAATCGAGGAAGCTGCCCAAATTAGGTTGATGATTGCTGGCTGCATAACCGGCAACGATGTTGGCAAAGGCGTTTAGGTGCGCCATTGGATTTTTGCGACGCGGGTTTGCCGCGACCTCGATGTCGAGCCAAAGTTCTTGCTCGACGGCACGAACGAAATCGACCAGCGGCATGCCGGCACGTCGACGCATGGCGCGAAGCAACTTGGCAGCATCGCGCATGCGTACCAATCCGATGTCAGAAATGCCAACGAACTCCGGCGACTTGTCATCGAGAAGCAGATCTAGGGCGTCGACTATCGAAACGTTGTCTTCGATGGCCAAACTCTCACGCAATTTGGCTGCGAGTGGATCATCCTTGGGCTTCGAGCGAATGGTTGCGTAGCGAGTCAAGCGCTCGAGATCTTTGATTCCAATGCGCCAGCGCGGGCCGGCAAGCAGGCGAATCAATTGAGTTCCGGCTTGCGGCTGGTGAATGACCCGAAGGGCAGATATGAGATCGACGATTTCGGGCATTTCGAGCAACCCACCAAGGCCAACCACTTCAACCTCGAGGCCTTGATCTTGCAGAGCCGAAACATAGAGCGACATCTGGCTTCGCTTGCGAAGCAAAAGCGCACCGGTGGCCTGATTGGCCATCTTGGATTTGAACCAGCCGGCTACCCGATTGGCTTCGGCCGAGATGTCTTGCTCGAAGGCAATTGAAACCTGGCCGTTCGGGGCATCGGCCCTGGGCCTTAGCTCTAGAACTTTGAGTTCACCGATTAACTTATTGGCCAACCCGAGCACGCTTTGAGGGTTGCGCCACGAGGTTGAAAGCGCGAATTGGGCGCCGCTTTCGGCCCCAAAGTCTTGGTGGAAGCTGGCCAGGTTGGATGCGCTGGCACCGCGCCAACCGTAGATGCTCTGGTTTGGATCGCCCACTGCAAAAACCGAGTGCTTAGCGAAGAGATTTTGCAACAGGCGAGTCTGCAAGAACGAGGTGTCTTGGTATTCGTCGAGTAGAACCTGGGTGAATTTCTCGCGCTCGAGTTGAGCAACCTGAGGCAACTGCCTCACCGCTCGTTCGGCAAGCGCAACCTGATCTGAGTAGTCAACATAACCCAAGCGATGCTTCTGCTCTTGATAGGCCTGAGCCAGCTTTGCCACAACGGGCGTTGAAAGCAGAGGGTTGAGCAACTGGTTCATGTAGCCGTACGGCTCGAAATTGCTTCCGCCAGCCTTTTGCGGCAGTTGGCCCAGGCGTTCGATTACCTCTTGAATTACGCCCTCAATTTGCTGGGCCGATGCGATGTTGTCGTTCATTGATTGCGAGAGCGAGAGAACCGCTTCGACGATCACGTTGAGATTGGCATCGATTTCGGAAAGCCTGGAATCGACTTCGGCACCCTGGCGAATCACAACATCGCGCGCCAATTGGAACGCCGCGGCATCGGTGAGCAAAGCGGCCTCGGGTTCATACCCGATGGCCAGCGCGTTGTCTCTGAACAGGCCATTTGCGTAGGCGTTGTAGGTAGAGATGGTTGGCGCGGTGAAATCGTATTCGAGGTCTTCTGGCCAGAGATCACTGGCCCGAAGTTTTAGCAGGCTCTCGTAAATGCGCTTGCTCAGCTCGGCGGCCGCCTTGCGAGTAAAGGTGAGGCCAAGAATTTGCTGCGGCTGCGCGTAACCGTTGGCAACCAACCAGAGCACGCGCACCGCCATTAGCTCGGTCTTGCCGCTGCCGGCTCCGGCCACCACCAGCGAAGGCGCGGTGATGGAGGCATCTTGAACGGCAGATTCTTGCTCGGGGGTCAGCTGAAACGGCTTGATTACCGCGTAAACCTGATTGGCGCTGTATTTGTGTTTAGCCAACGAACGTCACCGCCTCGATGAGGTGCAGTTGGCAACTGCCGTACTGGTTTTGGTCTTGGCAGTGGCTGCCCACCTGCGCCACAAAGTACTTGTCGGTCATTGCCATGCCGTTGGTTGCCGTGGCAATCAGCTCTTCAAAATGCGCCCTGAAGGCTGGGTCGTCGGCCAGCGATGGCTGCTGTCTTTCGACCGGCTTGGTGTCGCCGATGAGCACCAGTTTTGCCCCACCAAGATGGGCGGGGCCGGCCACTGCGGCCTCGATTTGATCTTGGAACAGCTCTTGGAAGGCGCCGTTTTGGAAGGCCAACTGGTAGAGACCGAGTTGAGGATGTTGCACCGCTTCGGCTGCGCTAAAACTCTTTGACCCGGTCTTTAGGTCGACAATTACCACGGTGCCATCGGGGTACTGCTCGATTCGGTCTACCTGCCCGCTAACCAAAGCCCGGCCGGCTTGGAATTGAAAATTGACCTCGCTGCCCAGCACTCGGCCGCCATCTTGATTGAATTTGCGCAGGTATTGAACCATGTTGCTAATCATCTGCTTGGCTTTGCGTTCGCCCGCCTGAGCCAACCAGGCCGATTCAAAATCGATGGTGTGCCACTTGGACTCGACCAGCTGCCAGAGCTGTTCCTCGGATTGCAGCGCCGCCTCGCCGGCGGTTTGCTCGAAGATGCTGTGAACCAGTGTTCCCAGGTGAGCCGAGAAGGCTGAATCGGATGCACCGTGGGCGTTGAGGAACCAGTGCAGCGGGCACTTAAGGAAGTTCTCGAGTTGGGATGGCCTTAGATAAACCGAAGCCTCTGGGTCTTGGAGATCGGTGAGCGGTTGCACGGTTGATGGCTCGACGAGGCCGTACCAGTTTGATGGATGCGCACCCACAACGCCTGCCGCTGCCAAGCGCGCCAGACCCAAAACGGCAGTTGTCGAAGACTCGGCCGATTGAGCGGTTGCCAGATTACGACGAAGGTAACCGGCGGCACCGCGGAGGGTAAGTTGCGGCATCTTGAAATTTACGGCTTCGGGAATTTGGCCCAAAATCAAGCCGATGAATTGCGAAAGCTGGGCATCTTGACTCTCGGCAGCAGAAATGAGCAGCTTTGAATCGGCTGCACCGATTGTCTTGTAAAGCATGCGAAGTTCATCGGGTAGTTCGGAGCGCGTTGATTGCGCCGGATCTTCGATGCGGCCGGTTTGAAGGCCGTCGAGAGCCGTTGCACCAAGCAGTGAGTTTCGCGGCCTTAGGTTTGGCCAAACCCCTTCTTCGAGACCTGGCAGTGCGACCACCTGGTAGCGTCGGCCGATAAGCCCAGCCGGTGTGGTTAGTGCCACCGCAAGTTGATCGTCTTTGCCCAGAGCAAGTGAGTCTTCGGGTAGGCCGAGAGCCAATTGCTGTTGCACAAACAGGTTGGCCGCCAAGTTTGGGTTGCGCTCGACAAAGCGGTTTGCTGCGGCGAAAAGCGCAACCACGGCATCGAGGTTTCGATTTGCCTGCAGGGCCACCTGGCCGACTCCCCTGGCTTGTTCGAACCAGGTTTTTTCGAGGCCGCTATTCGACCAGAAGTGCCAGAGCAGCTCTTCGATGCTGGCTGCTTCGGTAGCAAGTTTTTGGGCTTCAAAAAGGGTCTTAAGAAACTTGCCGGCACGCTTGGCCTCGGCGCCTGCTACCGTGGCCAACGATCCCTCGGCTTCAAAGAGTTGCAGGATTAGTTCATCGCTGTTTCTGCTGCCATCGGCCGAAAGTTCTTCTCGTCTGAGTGACCTTCGCAGGCGACGCAGGCCAAGTGAATCTAGCCCGCAGAGTGCAGAACTCAGCATTTCGGTTGCCTCTGCGATGGTCAGTTGTCGCGGATTGAGCGCGTAATCGCAGGCCAACAGCAGCATTCGCGAAGCGAATTCATCGCGTAGGGCCGCCTGGGCACCCAGGATGTGCACCGGAACCTGCTCGTGTGAAAGCGCCGCCGCAAACTGTTCGAGCGTTGAACGGGAACGAGTTACCACTGCCATGTCTTGCCAGGCGATGCCCTGATAAAGGTGCAGTTCGCGCAGCCTTCGAGCCAACCAGGCAGATTCGGCCTGAGCCGAAATGAAGACCTGGCCCTCAACGGCAGTCGAGGCCTCTTCGTTGGGTAGCGAATTGAGACCCTTGCGTTGCCGACCAGCCCTAGCCGTATCGATCTGGCGCGAAACTCTGGCTAGCACCGATGCGATTTGCGCCGGCCGTGCCGAAACATTGGCTTCGAGAACGATGGTTTGACTGGTTCGGCCGCTGGCGGCAGCCACCGCTTCGGCCAGATTCGACATGCTTCGAGGATCGGCCGAGCGAAAGCCCAGGGTTGCCGAATCTGGGTCTCCGACGAGAACCAAGCCCGCCGTTTGACCGAGCAGGGCCAGCAGCTTATTGGCAGCCGGGGTTAGCTCTTGGGCATCATCGACGATGACAAATTTGATGTCTTGCGGGTTCTGACCAAGCCAGGTGGCTGCCTCGTGCAGCAGCGAGGTTGAATCGAAGCGGCCCCGAAATTGTGAACCGGCTAGCTGCTGAAGGTAGCGCTCGTAAAGAATTGCCGATGCCTGCCACTGCTGTTGCGAGTGCTTGACCGCCAGCTGTCTGAGCGCCTCAGGCGTCACCCCGTGCTCGATTGCCACGGTGATTAGGTCGCGAAGTTCGGCTCGAAAACCGGCCAGAGAAATTACCTGACGATTGATGTGACTTGGAAACCCCAGCTCATCGATGTCTTGCTCGAGCACCTCTTGCAGCAATTGGGCAAGGATGCGATCTTGTTCGGAACCGCTGATTAGCTGAGGCAGCGGTTGATTATTTTGCAGGGCACGTTGCCGAATGAGGCCGAAGGCGTAAGACGAAATTGTTTTAGCTAACGCGCCAGGCGTGGCCATCTGAAGCGCCACGGCTAGGGTGTCGCGAAGTTTGTTGGCCGACTCGCGAGAAGCTGCAAGCACCAGAAGATTTGCCGGGTCTAAACCCTGGGCAATTAGGTTTTTGACCAGTTGAATGATGGCCGTGGTCTTGCCCGAACCGGGTGCACCCAAGACCACCGCAACCTGACCGAGTTGAATCGAGGTCACCGCCTGCTGGCCAGATGAGAGCTCAATTTGGCTGGCCACCGGCTGGGGCTGTGGCTTGAATTGAACCGCGGTCATGCTCTAAAAACTACCTTGTACCTCCGACTTTTTTTGACGATACCCACCGGATTGCCCATAACCCGAATTTCCTTGTCGTAATCTAGGCATTGAAAACGAAAGGCTTTCAATGGACATCAGAATCGGCGTTCGCCAAAGCGGTCGCGAAATTAGTTTTGAATCTGCACAATCGGCTGCCGAGGTTGAGGCACAGGTTGCCGCCTGCCTAGAGTCTGGTGCCAAGATTCTAAAGCTCACTGATGCCAAGGGCCGTAAGTACATCGTTCCAACCGATGCGCTGGCATATGTAGAGATCGGCGCTGAGGAAACCCGAAGAGTAGGATTCATCGCCTAATGGATTTCATTTCACTGCTGAACATCTTGTTCATTGTTATTTACGCCGGCCTGCTCGGGCTGGTTGCGCCATACATTGGCCTCGCTAGCGACGCCTACGGCAGCTACGTTCCAACCGGTCTAGCCATCGTTTCGGGTTCAGCCCTCTGGCTAATTCTCACCTGGGCTGGTCTGCACTACGACCAGGCCTGGATTTGGCTAATTGTGATGCTCGGAATGCCGGCAGCCACCTGGTTCGGTGCCAAATACCTAGAAAAGACTCGCGCTTAAGCGGTCAAACCCAACGAGTCCATGCGCACGGTGTGTGCGCCAATCAACTCGGTGATTAGCGGCTCAATCTTTGAGTAAGAAGCCAGGTTTACTTCGCGCTCTTCTTCGAGAGTTAGTCGCTTGGTCTTGGCAATTCCGGCCAACTTGCGGTTATCGAAGGCTGCTCTAAGCTCAAGCAAAACATCGCCCATCAAGCGTCTGCCCCAAAGCGCCAGGCGCGAAGCCAACTGCGGATCTTGAGCCATCGACTCGGTAAGCACTCGCTTAGCAAAGGTCTCAAACTTCTTGTCGCTCAGCGCTTTTTCTACATCGGCACGTAGCAGTGGGTCTAGGCCAATGGCCAGGCGGCGATAGAAGTCGTCTAGCAAGCCAGAAACCAAATAGACCTTGATGATGCTCTCGTGCCAATCGATTCCGTTGGTACGCGAGTGGAAAGTCTCGATGCGCTCCACGAATGGGTCCATTGCATCGGTTGGGTCTAGACCCAAACCGGCCAGCTTCTTAGAGATGGCACGGTATTTTTCGAAGCTCTTGGCTGCTGCCTCAGACAACTCGGCCTTGTAGCCGGTGTTCGGCGAAAACTTTAATTCGTTGGTCAGAATCTCGAACTGGCTCAGCTGAAGATAGGCCAACTGACCCAAAAACACTCGTGGCTCGGGGGTGTATGGCTTGAGGTTTACCTCGCCGGTGTTGCGCGAAGCGCGCTCTTCACGTGCCGGCAGGGTTAGCTTGCGGGCACCAGATCGAAGTTTTTTAAACCAATCAAACACAGTTCTAGAATACTCACCTCCATAAGGGTTCGGGCAAAGCGCGGGTAGACTTGAACAGACTTAGGAGCACTATTGACTTTCGCCGAATTAGGCATCGATGACGACATCGTTGAAGCCCTCGCCACTCGAGGCATCACCAAACCGTTTCCCATTCAAGAGGAAGCCATCCCGGTTGCACTAACCGGCCAAGACGTAATTGGGCAAGCAAAGACCGGTACGGGTAAGACCCTTGGTTTTGGTTTGCCACTGCTGCAGAGCCTTGGCAAGAACCCAGAAAAGGGCGCAAAGGCCCTGGTTGTTGTGCCAACTCGCGAGCTAGCCATTCAGGTAGCCGACGACCTCAAGATTGCATCTTCGAACCGCGCCACCATGGTTGCCGCCATCTACGGCGGCAAGGCCTACGAAGAGCAGGTTGCCGAAATCAACGCCGGCGCTCAGGTTATTGTGGGCACCCCTGGCCGACTTATCGACCTCTCGAAGCAAAAACTTCTCGACCTCGGCAACATTCGCTTCATGGTTCTAGATGAAGCCGATGAAATGCTCGACCTTGGCTTCTTGCCAGACGTTGAGAAGCTATTTGCCTACACCCCAGATGGCCGCCAGACCATGCTGTTCTCGGCCACTATGCCGGGCACCATCGTCACCATGGCTCGCAAGTACCAGAACCGCCCGGTGCACATTCGCACCAACGACCCAGATGAAGGCCAGACCAAAGCCGACATCAAGCAGTTCATTTACCGCGCGCACGCACTCGACAAAGACGAAGTGGTAGGCCGCATCTTGCAGGCCGAAGGCCGCGGCAAGACCGTAATCTTCACCAAGACCAAGCGCCAGGCATCGAAGGTTTCAGAAGAGCTGGTAGACCGCGGCTTCAACGCAACCGCACTGCACGGCGACATGACCCAAGAGGCTCGCGAGAAGTCGATGGCTGCCTTCCGTTCGGGCAAGCGCGACATTCTGGTGGCCACCGAGGTTGCCGCTCGAGGCATCGATGTTGACGACGTGACCCACGTGATCAACTACACAATTCCCGAGGATGAAAAGGCCTACCTACACCGCGTTGGCCGCACCGGTCGCGCCGGCCGATTGGGTATTGCCGTTACCTTCGTTGACTGGGAAGACCTGATTCGCTGGGGCCACATCAACACCGCGCTTGATTTTGGTCAGCCAGAACCAACCGAGACTTACTCTTCATCGAAGCACCTGTTCGCCGATCTAAACATCGCCGATGGCACCAAGGGCCGCATCGCTAAATCGAAGCGACCTGAAGGTTGGAAGCCAGGCGACGACGAGAAGCCACGCGGCGGCCGAGGCAACTCTGGGCGCCCAGGTGGCCAGGCAGGTCGAAACCACAAGGATGGCGCCGGTCGTGGAGACAAGGACCGTCATGTTGGCGGCGACCGCCCGCACAAGTCGACTTCGCAGGGCACCGATGGCGCGAAGACCGAAACCCACGGTGGCGGCGAACACCCGAGACCGGCCAGAAACCGAACTCGCACCCGCACCCGCGGTGGATCACCAACCGCTTAGAGAAATTAGAACTGAACCCCGGCCAGCTGGTTGGGGTTCAGTTTTTTAAAGCCTGGCCTCGGTTCCGCTGCCAAGGGTCAAGATTCGCTCGAGCATTTCTGGCGCGGTCACGTTCTCGCCAAGTCGATTCGGCTTGCCATGAACACCGTGATAATCGCTCGAACCGGTAACGATCAAATCGTGTTTCTTGGCTAGCGATAGCAGCCACTCGCGCGCCACCTGAGGCACCTCGCGGTGATAGACCTCAAAGCCGGCCAACCCCGCGGCAATCAACTCATCGAAGTGTTCGTGCGGCAGGTCTCCCCTGTCGAGGTTGTCTCGGGCACCGCCGAGCGGGTGGGCAATCACCGGCACGCCGCCAGCGGCCCTGATGAGGCCGATCGCATCGATCACATCGGTGGTTTCGGTGGGTATGTAGTAACCGCCGTGCTTCGAAAGAATTGTCTCGAAGGCCTGGCCGCGATTTTCGACTACACCCAGTTCAACCAGGGCATCGGCAAGCGCCGGGCGCCCAATTGTTGCGCCCTCGGCAAGCTGCTTCAAAACCAGCTCCCAGGTGATGTCAAAGTCTTTGGCCAGCAGGTCAACCATCTGCATGGCTCGGTTCTCGCGCGAAGCCACCGAGTCGTTTAGCACCGAGTGCAGCGCCGAATGGTTTGGGTCTGGCAGGTAGGCAAGCATGTGAATACTTATGTGGTGCCGGCGTGAATCGCGGGTAACAGTGGCCCTGGTGGTCACCTCGATGCCGGGAACAAATCCCAGGCCAAATCGGTCGGCCGCCTCGGCCGCCTCTAGCCAACCCGATGTGGTGTCGTGGTCGGTGAGCGCCAGAACATTCACTCCCGCTGCGGCAGCATGCTCAAAAACCTCGGTCGGCGATTCCTTGCCGTCTGAGCGAGTTGAGTGACTGTGTAAATCGATGCGCATATGTGTTCAAGGGTAATGGCAGAATGTTCGTTATGAGCAATGATGCCAAGCCAGAAGAGAAGATCGAAAACCGGGGCACCAACCGGTCTCGCACTCCGAACAGCGCCGAATTTTTGGCCTACATCGGCTCGAACTGGGCAGAACCGAACGCCAAACTGCCAAGCCTTCACGAGGCGGCACCATTTGCGGCCAAGCGCCGCGCAGCTGTGGCGGCGGCATTTGCCAACAAACTTATTTTGATTGCAGCCGGTCCATCGCTGACTCGATCAAACGACACCGAATACCGCTACCGCGCGCACGCCGCCTTTGCCCACCTAACTGGTTGGGGTTCAGACACCGTGCCAGATTCGGTGCTTGCCATCGACACCCGTGGCGCACAGCCAACCGAAGTTCTGTTCTTTAGAGAAACAGCCGGCCGCGACAGCGAAGAGTTTTTTGCCAACCCGGCAATCGGTGAATTTTGGGTTGGTGCCAGACCAGGTTTGGCTCAGGTTGCCGCGCTGCTTGGCATTCAAACCAAATCACTGCGCGAGCTCGATGCCGTGATTGAGGCTGCCAAAACCGAGACCATCGACCTCACCGATGCCAGCCTGGCCGAGTTCGTATCCGAGCTGCGCCTCATCAAGGATTCGTATGAGATTGCCGAGATGCGCAAGGCGGTTGCGGCATCGATTGAGGGTTTTGAAGAGGTAGCCAAGAGCCTGAAGGCCGCTACCAAACACCCGCGCGGCGAGCGCATTGTTGAGACCGCGTTCTTTGCCAAGGCCCGCGCCGAGGGCAACGACCTGGGTTACGACACCATCGCCGCCGCCGGCTCACACGCCTGCACACTGCACTGGATTGTAAATAATGGCCCGGTAAAAAATGGCGAGCTGATCTTGGTTGATGCCGGGGTTGAGGTAGATAGCCTCTACACCGCAGATATCACTCGAACCCTGCCGATCAACGGCAAGTTCACCGACCTACAGCGCGACATCTATGAGGCCGTTCGCGAGGCTGCCGACGCGGTGTTTGCAGTTGCCAAGCCGGGGCTCAAATTTAGAGACCTGCACGCCACCGCCATGAAGGTTATCGCGGCAAAAACCGCCGCCCTTGGATTGCTGCCGGTCTCGGCACAGGAATCGCTCGAGCAAGACAAACAGTTCCATCGCCGCTGGATGGTTCACGGCACCAGCCACCACCTGGGCATCGATGTGCACGACTGCGCTCAGGCCAGACGAGACATGTACCTCGACTCAGAGCTAAAGCCGGGCATGATCTTCACGATTGAACCGGGGCTGTATTTTCAGCCGGATGACCTGTTGGTTCCAGAGGAGCTTCGGGGCATCGGTGTGCGCATCGAAGACGACGTTTTGGTTACCGAAGCCGGCGTTGAAAACCTGAGTGCAGCGTTGCCTAGATCGGCGGCCGACATTGACGCTTGGCGGACGAAGCTGGCCTAGCCAACAACCTGATTAGTGTTCGTGAACGGGGATGGCCTTGGCCTGATCGGCTAGCTGAGCCGGCACCTGAACCTGGTACTTGCTGGCCACAACGCTTGAAGCACTGATGAAGCCGCGCTTGTTTCGAGCCAGGCTGAATCGCACCACGTTGAACAGCATGCCAATGCCGGCGCCAATCACGACTGCCGAAAGCACCGATTCGATGGTGGTCATCTGGGTTGCATCGGCCGCATCGGCTCCGCCACCAAACAAAATTCCAATGATGAGGCCGAGCCAGGCACCGGTGGTTGCGCCACCAAGCGCCACCTTGGCGTAGCTCATGCGAGCTCGCACGCGCTCTACGGTTCGAAGGTCTGAACCAACGATGGCAATCGAGCCGGCCGGAAAGTCGTGAGCCAAGAGGTTCTCAACAAAGGCCACCGCCACCTGGTAATCGGTGAAGTCGGCCACCACCTCACCCTGCGGCATTGAGGCGAACTGACGTTTTGCGGTTGGTCGTTTGTTATTCACCTTTCTATTCTGGCACGGTGCCAGCGACTCGTCTAAGGTTGAAGGGTGAGCGCAACGAGAGTATTTGTAGCCAGATTGGCTGGCTGTGGCGTCTTTGACCCAGCGGGTGACCGCGTTGGTAAAGTCATCGACGTTCTTGTTGCATACCGTAAATCGGGAGCCCCAAAGGTTACCGGAATGCTGGTTGAAATTAGCGGTCGCCGCCGAGTTTTCGTGCCGATCAGCCGAGTTACCTCGATCAACCCTGGCCAGGTCATCACCACCGGCCTCATCGACCTTCGCCGTTTCACCCAGCGCGGTCAAGAGGTTCGCGTTATTGCCGAGATTCTTGGTCGCAAGGTTCGACTGCTCGATGGCTCTGGCGAGGCCAGCATCGAAGACATTGCGGTCGAGCTAAACAAGACCCGCGATTGGCTCATCTCAGAGCTATTTTTGCGCCGCCCAAAGACTTCGGCCTCGCCGTTTGCTCGCGGTGCCACACTGTTTGCAACCTGGGAACAGGTAACCGAAGAGGCGAAGGGCGAGGAAGGCCAGAGCGCCCAAGCCCTGATTGCCACCTACTCGGAGATGCGCCCCGCCGACTTGGCTAGCGCGCTGCTTGACCTGCCAGACGAGCGAATGATTGAGGTTGCCGAGGAACTCGACGACGAGCGCCTCGCCGACGTGCTTGAAGAGCTGCCAGAAGACGAGCAGATCGACATCATCGCCGAGCTTGACGACGAACGTGCCGCCGAGGTTCTAGACCTGATGGAACCGGATGACGCGGCCGACCTGATGGCAAACCTGCCGGCCGAACGTACCGAGGCAATTCTTGATCTGATGGATGAAGAAGAAGCCGACGACATTCGTATGCTGATGCAGTTTGATGAGTTCACCGCCGGTGGTTTGATGACCACCGAGCCAATCATCTGTGCCGCAGATGCAACCGTGGCAGAGGCCATGGCGCTAATTCGCCGCAAGGATGTTTCGCCGGTTCTGGCGGCATCGGTGTTTGTAACCTTGCCACCTTACGAGGTTGCCACCGGGCGCTACCTGGGTACCGTGCACTTTCAAAAGATGCTGCGGTACCCGCCGCACGAGCGCCTCGGCTCACTGCTCGACACCGAGCTTGAACCGGTTAAGGCCGACACCCACATCTCGGTAATTCACCGAACCTTTGCAAACTACAACCTCGTGGCCCTGCCAGTTGTCGACGATGAACACCGCCTAATCGGTGTGGTCACCGTGGATGACGTGCTCGACCACCTACTTCCAGATGACTGGCGAACCGAAGAGGAGGGGCGCTAATGGCTAAAGACCGTCTAGATTCGCCGCTTCGCTCGCGCACCCGTTTGGTGCCTAAGGTTTCATTCAACGCCGAGCAGTTTGGCCGCGCTTCAGAATCATTCGCACGTGCCATGGGTACCGGCCAGTTCCTAATTTGGATGACCGTAATCGTGATCATTTGGCTTACCTGGAACACCCTGATGCCAAACGGCAGCCAGTTTGACCCACGGGCAACTAACTTCACCCTGCTGACCCTGATTCTTTCGATGCAGGCTTCGTATGCTGCACCGCTAATTTTGTTGGCGCAAAACCGCCAGGACGACCGCGACCGCGTTCAGTTCGAACAGGATCGCCAGCGCGCCGAGCGAAACCTCGCCGACACCGAATACCTTGCCCGCGAGGTTGTTGCGCTGCGCCTTGGCATGCAAGAACTGGCCAGCAAAGACTTTGTTCGCGATGAACTTCGAGACCTGATGCGCGAGTTGCTCGAGGAATTGCGCGCCGAAGAACCAAAACCAACCAAAAAGAGCAAATGAACCGGGCCGCTGCCCTAAACGCGCTTTCGGCTGTCATCGATCCAGAGTTGCGCCTGCCGCTAACCGAGCTCGACATGGTTGAACTAACCGATACCGCGGTAACCGTAAAACTCACCGTGGTTGGCTGCCCGGCAGCAAACCGCATCGAGGCGGATGTGCGCAAGGCCGTTGAACCATTTGGCCTTCAGGTTGAAATGTCGGTGATGAACCAGGTCGAACGCGATGCCCTCAAGGCAAAGCTGCGCGGCGGCAAACCACCTCGTACCAACCCGTTCGATGCC